>SDBT01000137.1_pt1 | contig 96344 bp, 85 predicted proteins | sample 2277101 | NCBI WGS metagenome assembly SDBT01 (sample SAMN10404973, study PRJNA504765) | marine sediment metagenome | isolation source: marine sediment core GS10_PC15, 103 cmbsf | place: Arctic Ocean: Southern Knipovich Ridge | collected 2010
TATTGGAAGGGTGGATTGTCCGCTGTGCCACTTCTCTATGTACCTGGTATTGAAATCTATCCATCACAGTTGAACGATGGTTACTCATTTAAATTAGAGGGTGACACTGAACAACTGCATAAATGGGGTTTTTGGAATAAAGAAATTGCGCTCCGATGGCTTGAGGAAACTGATTTTGTGCTGATAGAACAACGCTCATTCCATGGATGGCACAAAGATGCTCTCTCAACCGGGAAATATGAAGAGTTGGAACCCACACCACCTCAGGTGCAATGCCGGGGTGACTCATGGATTCGCATATTCAAGAGAATTAAATAAACAAATCTATTTTCATAGATAAGAAGCAAGTCTTAAGACTATCAAGACTGTTTTTGGCTCAATCACAGATTACAACAACCAAACAAATCACCTGTTGTATAATTCGCCAGGTAGATTCATGAAAAAACTGTTACAAATTGCAGGCAGTTTCACTACAGGTTTTATTCTATACCGTGCTCAGATGGAGTTTTATCTGTTGGCTCCATCAATCGGACCATTTCTAGGGAAATTAACCGTTAAGTGGGGGATAGCTTTTTTTTGCCTGGCGGTTTTCCATCTGCTAGTAATCCTCATTATCCTTCTGGCTATCTGGAATCCAGAGAAATTTAAAAAGAAAGAACAACCTCTTATTAAACTACGCGAACGGTTAGGATTATTACGCTGGCCCATCGCGATTGCAGCACTGATCTTTCCAGCCTACTTGCTCCTCTATACCCAATGGGGAAGTATATTCACCGGTCCTTACCTCCGGTTGATGCTGCTTCTAACCTCTAGCCTTTTATGTGCTTTAGTGACATCTGCCGGGGAATCACGTTTGTTGACTCGCACCAGTTTTTTCTTAGGGCTGCTCCTGACCGGCAGCATATTCGCTATGGGCGATTATCTTACGAATGTAACTAATTACCCATTTACGCTCTCGTGGTCGGAGGGCAACCGTCTTTACGATTATTCGATCTATTTTGGCAGTGATCGCTACACATTTCCCGGTAAATTAACCATCCCATTTAACGCCCCAGGCAGACATATGCTGTGGGGATCCATCTTTCTAATTCCCGATACACCAATTTGGCTCCACCGGCTCTGGGATGCAATTCTATGGACCATACCGTATTTATTGTTAGGGTTTTTGATAGCCAGATGGGGGATATTGGGTGGGAAAGGAAAATTGATTTTTTCACTCTGGGTGTTTCTTTTCCTCACCCAAGGACCGATATACACACCTTTAGTATTGAGCGCCTTGCTTATAGTGATATTTGTGCATCCCGGTCGATGGTTGTTATCACTGCTTGGCGTTGTGCTTGCTAGCTTCTATGCAGCATCCAGCCGGTACACCTGGTTTGCTGCCCCTGTGACATGGACTGCATTGATTCTACTTTCTGAATTCAATATCAATAAAGGCGAAAAAACAAGTTCTGTTTTACGCCGTATCATGCCGATTGTATTAATCTCCATAGCCGGACTCGCAGCCGCAGTAATCGCTTACCCACAACTCATCTTACCCAAAGAATTAACCACTGGGTCTTCTTTCTCTCAACCTCTTTTGTGGTTCCGATTGCTTCCAAACGCAACCTACAATGAAGGAATCATTCTTGGTATCATTACAAAGACTATTCCATTAATCACTCTCATGGTATGGCTAATTGTAAGCAAACAATGGAAATTAAACTGGGTACAAAAATTTACCTTCGTTGGATCTGCCCTTATATTTTTAATGATTGGTCTCATCATCAGCGTGAAGATAGGAGGAGGCAATAACCTTCACAACCTGGATATGTATCTCGTTACATTGGTCGTCCTATCCGGTCTCATGCTCAAGGGTGTGAATAAAATTTTCCCTTCCAAATGGCCTTTATGGGCTCAGGGCGTTCTTATACTCGCAATGTTTGTACCTTCTTGGAATGCTTTCAACACTGCCACACCTTTACAATTACCACCGCAGAATATAATCGCTAACGCTTTGGAAACCATCCAAACAGAAGTCAAGAAAGCTAAACTCCAAGGGGAAATTCTGTTTATTGATCAACGTCAACTGCTGACATTTGATTTTATTCAAGATGTACAGTTGGTTTCGGAGTATGAGAAGAAGTACCTCATAGAACAAGCAATGGCTAATAATTTTGTTTATTTCCAGGAGTTTTACGAGGACCTTGCTGACAAAAAGTTTTCTCTGATCGTAAGCAACCCTCTTTCAAGAAAAAAACAAGACCGCTCAGACATGTTCGCCGAGGAGAACAACGCTTGGGTAAAATGGGTCGCCAGACCTGTATTGTGTTACTACAAACCAGTATATACTTCTAAAGAGGTTCGTATTCAATTACTGGTCCCGCGAGCCACACCCAAGAACTGCCCCAATTACATTTACCCTCCATAAGCAACAATCAAGAAAGTGCGTCTCTCGCAATACTTCAATAAATAGTCGTCGAATTATATCGATAAACACCCACTATATAAGTCGCCCTTATGAAAGAAATCAAGCTCCTATCAGCAGCCTGGTATAAAGACGAACAAATAACAATAGAATTTCCGGATTCGTGGGATATCACTGTGCTTGGTGACCAAATACTACCTGAACTTCCTCACATATCAATTAAAGAGCAAATTAAAAATCCTATCGGAAGTAAAACTTTAAACCAACTGGCCAAAAATCGCACCCGTGCGGTAATCATCGTCGACGATCTCACTCGTCCTACTCCAGCAGATATCCTGATTGATGTCGTGCTTGCAGAATTAGCTAATGCCGGCATTCCCAATGAGGCGATAACGATTATCGTGGGCGGCGGCGCTCATAAACCGGCTACCAGAGACGATATTAGGCGCAAGCTTGGACCCAATATTCCATCCTCAATATGTGTCAAACCACACAACAGCCACGAAGATCTAATTTTCTTGGGGACTACAACTAAGGGAACACCTATTTATATTAATCGAGAAGTCTATGAAAGCGACTTGAAAATCGGCGTAGGTTGTATCTACCCCCACCCAGCGGCAGGTTTTTCTGGTGGGTCAAAAATCCTTGTTCCGGGGGTTGCTGGATATAAGACTATCCAATACATGCACGACCATTTGAGGGGGGCTGATCATCGAGCAGGTTCTCTAGATACTGAGTTCGGGAATGAAATCGAACAAATCGCAACCCAAGTCCACCTAGATTTCATCGTCAATGTGGTATTGAACCAGCAACGGCAAATTGCAGCCATTTTTGCAGGAGATAAAAACATCGCGCACCGGCAAGGAGTTGAGTTCGCATCCAAACAATACCGCATTAAACGCGTGAAAGATGCGGATTTGGTTGTAGCAGATATGTATCCATTCGATGCGGATCTGCAATTCGCGTATGATAGAGGCTTTTGGCCGCTGCATCAAGCAAAGAATGATGCTTCAAAAATAGTGCTAGCCGCCTGCCCAATAGGGATTGGGGATCATGAATTGTTCCCCCTTGAGAGTGCCGTGCGAACACGGATGTTACGCAGATTGAAGAATTTCCAAATACGAGATCTCAAAACAATTCTTTATCGGATCAAATCAGGACGTAATATGATAAAAAAGAAATCGCTCGACTTTATGATGCTTACTCAAGGAATAAGCGAGGAAGAGCTGAGAACAATATTTCCAAATGGGGAAATATATCACCAGTGGGATAATCTATTGCTCGAACTCAAACGCCGCCACACTAAACCACATGTAAAAGTAGCAGTATATAGATGCGCTCCCTTCCTGATAGATTTACAAGTATGAAATTTCGAATAGCACCAGCAATTTCAGGCGATGATTTAGATCCGTGTTATTTGTCCACTCTCAATTATCGAATTGACATTAAACCCCATCAGTGCTTCAAAATGTTCTTCGAATGAATTGGGAGGCAGGTCGTAGTGAGGGGGTAGTACTTTTATGTCATAAACTGCCTCCTTCGAATCACCAGTAATTCTTATCCTTTCGACCACTTGATTCGCACGAATATCATACATAATCAAATCCTGTTTGTCTCCCAAAAGTAGCGTATGGTTGTCCAATAAAGTTGCCCCTCGCAGGAATCCTTCTCCCACCCGAGTAATAGACAAAACCTGGCAAGTTTCTGGATCAAAATTGATTACTGTTCCTTCAGTAGTATTCAAATAGATCACTGTGTTATTAGGTAAAAGCAGCAGGCTGTGACCAGGCACTGTGGCTTTTGGGATTTCAAGACACAAGGAAATACTTCCCTCACGGGCGATCCGGATTATCGCAGATTTTCCCCTAATGGGGAGTGCAATTAGATCTGCGTGTTTATCCTTTTTTATTCCCAGACCAGATCGAATCATTCGATTCACAACCATCAATTGAGACCATATACCCAACTCGATCAATCGATCTTTCATACGTAACAGGGTTTCAAAATCTGTCCCTACGATAAGTCCTAATGAAACCAGAAGGTCGCCATCCGACAAGATACATATACTATTAACATGTGCTCTATCATATTCACCAAAATCGTATGTTCGAGGGTCTAGAAAATTAATTGATCCCATTAGGATCTGGTCCGGCTGTAATAAAAGCGTCGGTTTCCATCGCAAATCCTCTAATGCCAGTGATGGTTCGCGTAAATAATAGTGCTGCAGTAATTCTCCAGAGAAACTAAATTGCATCAATATGTCAGTCCGTGCTGAGGTCACCCATAAAGTTTCACCTTGAAACATAATATCGTGAATCCCGGCGCAGGATGGGTGCGCGAAAGTTCCTAGTAAGTTCCACTCTGGATCATAGCGGAAGATAACCGAATAGTTAGAAATAACCACCTGATCTTCACGAATAGCGATCCCCTTACAACCGCGCATTCCACCGCGCAGATTCGTATCAAATTCGTGATATGGTGGTTCGATAATCCTGCTGCGCTGAACCGCCTGTTTACGATCTAGATCAATAACATACAAATAACCAGAAGGGTCTGTCGCGGAGGTATGGCGCCGGACAGTGGATACCAACAATGCTGTCATTTACCACCCTAATCGCTGGAAATCTCCGGGCGTGTAAGCCCGGTCAATTCTTCGTAAATTGTCAAGTGCCGGTCAATAGATTTATTCACTTCGAATACATCTCGAATGTAGGCATAACCGCGTTCGCCTTGCTCTCTCCATAGGTTGTTTTCTAACAATAGCTCCAATCCTTTCTTGAAGTCGTCTTCAGAGGCATAGTAACCAAATTTCGAAGCAAAGCCGTCGGGGTCAACCGAGCTTAATATGGCGCACCCATGAGCTGCAGCTTCAATAAAAGCGTTCGGCAGCGCTTCGCGAACCGCTGTGTTCACAAAAACCCAACTGTTTTCGAGGATCTTCGAGTGCCTGTCACTGGAAAACTGGTCAATAAAACCAACCATCTCCAAATTTGGAAGGTTACCATATCTGTCTCGTAATTCATTTTCCCATTTTATATCCCGGCTTTTCCCAACAGCAAGGAATCGGACATTTGGGAAAGACTTGGCTAACTCAAAAAAAATATCGGGACGCTTGCGCCTATCCCAACGGTTCATATAACACACCGTTGGATCTGAAGACTTGTTTATCGTATCCGGGACGGCTACCGGTGTGGGCAAGAACACAGGATCGGCTTTCAAATTATATTTCGCTTTTACTTTGGGGATTAAATAGCGACCTATCGTAAACCATCCATCACCACGTCGCACAGCATTGTCGACAAGCCAGTTGTCTTCGTATACCCAATTTGCCAATACTTGAGAATAATTCAAAGATGGCATTCGCAGCTCAACCCTCCAGTCATGTGGGTCGCGCGGATCACGAAACGTCATAATATGTTTTCGATCCGGCATCGCTTTCATCGCCAAGTAAGTTCCTGATGACGGCTCTTGTGAGTGGTAGACATCCGCGTCGGCTTCCCGGAACAGCTTTGTTGCTGTCATCAAATCCGGGAATCGGAAGCTCAAGACGCGGATTCCGTCTAACTCTTCCACTGGGCGCTGGTCTTCCCGCCTTGGAACGACGGCAGTCACGTCCAAGCCGCGCTTCGCAAGCTCGCGACCAATCAAACGTGTGGCGCGTCCAAATCCTCCATATTTTCCCCATGCAAAGATTTCAACCGAAATCAAACATACTCGCATGTTGTCAATACCTCCTGCAATCTGGTAATAATTAAAGTTGCGAAATTCTTATAACCGTCAGAAGTCTTCGGCTAAAAAGTTTCCTCTCAACGCAACACAGGAACTTTGTGAAAAGGTATTGTGTGTGTGGGCTTTTCATTCAGATCGACTATAGACTTTGACATATTGTTCAGCGACTACTGACCAATCAAAATATTGAACCACCCTGCTATATGCGTCTTTCCCTAATTGGTCACTCAGATCGGGATTATCCGCCAGTTTTATTAATGCCGCCCGAATAGCTTCAGCATCTTTTGGTGCGACCAGTAATGCTGCATCCCCAACCACTTCTTCGCAACCCGTACTTTTAGTGGTTATTATTGCCAGGCTGGCAGCCATTGCTTCGAGCAACGACATCGGAAAGTTCTCGGATTCTGAAGTCATTACAAAGATACTGGCACCTTCAAACAACTCTTGTAACTTGGGTTTTTTTTGGTCGATCCAACCATGAAATTTGATCTCCGCACTTGTTTTTATTGTGTTGGCGATTTTTTTAAGTGTGGGAAGATAGGGTCCGGTTCCAACAATGTCAACTTTAAAAGGTATGCTCAGACCATCAAGAGCCTTCAGAAAATACTGGACACCCTTACGTTCAAAGAAACGGCTGACGATTAGGATGCGGTTTCGTTCTCTCTTTGAGTAATCATATTGATTAACACGAGTGCCGTTTGGGATCACCTCGACTGGAGTTGAGGGCTTTTGCAGCGCTATCAGGTCAGCCAAGCTGTTACTCGGTGAGACAATCATCTCAGCACTCTCCACGACTAATCTCCAAATAGGTTTAAGCACCTTGTGCAGGAGTATGAACCGATTTGGATTGTAGCCAGGAACATCGGAACCATGTGCTGTGACTATGTATGGCAAACCAGTAAGCTTCCTTACCATGTATGCTAATAATGCGTCTGGGAAAATAAAGTGGGTGTGGTTTATGTCATATCGTGTGCGCTTAGTTAGGCGGAGCAATACAGGCAATGCTGCGATGAGATAGGTCACCATCTCGGGGGGGCGGCAAATTGACTCCTGGAGACGCAAACATGGTATCCGATATACATTTACTCCATCCACTTTTTCGTTTCTGGGCAGATCGCGAAAACCCATAGTAACTAAATCTACACTGTGACCCAGGTTCACCAATTCATTCGATAAGCCTGCAACAACCCTTGCACCACCCCCTCCAATAGGTGGAAATTCGTAACTCAATAATAGAATTCGCATTTGTGACACTCACCAAGATCAGTTGAGAAGAATAAAAAGCGTTTCAATATTTTTCCTCCGGAACAACCCAAACAATTCTAGCACAATTGTATTATTGATACTAACCTTAGAGATCTCCAATAGTATAATCGGATGGGAATATATAGGAGATTACCATGTATTGGTTTCGAGACGGAAACCCACTGCAGCTATTACCTTGGTTAGGGATCACATTAGTCTGGTTAATCGGCGGCTGGTTAATAGCCAGACACGCATTCAACATGGAAAGACGCGAACGGTTAATTGTAGGCGCTGGTTTAGGTCTCTGTTCTTTTTTGTGGTTCGCAAATTTATTGGGGCATTGGCTTCCGCCCATGATAACCTTCACTCTTGCTGGTCTTATGGTGCTTGTAATAGGAGTGGCTTTCGCATGGCGAGGTGAAAGACCTGTTCTTGATTGGAGGGACTTTAAAGTATGGTCGCTGCTCCTGGTCGGACTGCTATTAATTTATATCTTCGCTCAAATTGGCAAGGGGCTGGGATTGTTCGATGATCATAAGAACCTGTCCATTATATCCACTATGGCTACAGGTGATATACCACCCCATTTCTACATGAATCCTGATTTCTTTTTTTCATACCATTATGGATTCCAATTACTGGGCGCCAGTCTGATGCGGCTTGGCGGTTTTTTCCCGTGGAGCGCTTTCGATTTCAGCAAAGCATTAGTAGGCGCATGGACTGTATTATTGGCTTACTTGCTGGGGGTGAGATATCTAAAAAGCGAGTTCGGAGGGGCAATTCTTGCAGTTGTCCTGACATTGGCAACTGGGACGCGATATTTGTTATTATTGCTCCCTCCAGCACTGCTTATCGAAGCCAGCTCTAAGATTTCATTAGCGCAAACCAGTTCCAAACTGGGGGCACCATTTTTCTTAGCATTAACAAAAAAATGGGCTGTTGACGGAGGTCCTCCGATTCCTTTTATCTTCGGCTTTCTTAATGGGATAATGCCTCCTCATTTTTTAACAATACAAGCCGGTCCTCCGGCTCTAGCAATATTAATCCTTCTCCTGGTTTGGTTGCTTGCCTCACGGGACAACAGGACCTATTCTTTCGTAATCTTCGTAATTCTCTTTTCTTTCTGGGCTCTTGCTTTCGAATCCAGCTATGCCTTGTTTTTTGCAGGCGGTGTTTTGATCGCTGTTTATTACTTATGGAAACGCTGTGGGACATATATTATGAAGAGCGAATATTACGCTTTGCTGCTGTCCATACCATTCGCCATTTTTCAAGGCGGAAGCATCACCGAGATTCTCCGCAAACAAATTCTAGGGTACGAAAAACCCGTCCCCGCGGCCATGAAATCTGTGGTCGAGGGCTTCTCATTCGCAGGTTTTTCACTTCGTTGGCCTCCAGCCATCATATCCGCACATCTCAGCCCATTAAGAATTGATTCACCCTTAGAAGTGCTGGTTGCATTATTTGAAATCGGTCCCATAATCCTGTTCACACCATGGATCACAATATGGGCTTGGCGCCGTTTCAAGGAGGGAAACTGGATAAATGGAGTACTAATCTTGAGCTCGTGGATTGGATTCCTGGCTCCTATTGTTTTAAGTTACCGGTCGGAGCGCGATATCACTCGTCTTTCAGCATATGCACTAGTAATTTGGATGATATTCTTTGTTTTCCTTATTTGGGAGTATTCTGGTTATTGGTCCAAATTTCTAAAAGTCGCTGGGGTTACCAGTCTATCATTGATGGTGTTTGGGGGCATTGTAATCGCCGGGATATCCCTTACAGCAGCCACACAACCGATCATTTCATCAGGAATAACTAGGCTGGATGCTATGATAGCAAGCGACGTTTGGGACACCCTGCCCTACAACGATCTGGTTTTTGACCCCGAAAAATGGCGCGCCACTACAGTGACGGGACGGTTCACCAGAGCCGGTGCCGGCATCCGTAAGACCCTGCCTGAATGGGAGCAATTACGCGCAGATCCATCGATCGAAGGCTTTTTAGAATACGACTTTTCATATATATATATTGATGAAGAATGGTGGAATGAATTAGCTACCGAGCAGAGAGAGGCTTTGTCTGATCCGTGTATTCAGATTATCTCAGAGCATTGGGACAGCGACCGCGATAAATTCCGACGATTGATCAGTCTTAATGGGTGTATATTGCAATGATAACTGTCTTAATTTACTTGGATACTAGACTAGAATCGAAGCGGATTGGGCCCTGATATAACTCGAAATTTATCAACAAAGAACCTATTTGCTATAAATAACACTGTTTTTGTTGTTCAAAATCAAATTTTTTGCTTCGTATCCCACAGTTTTTTTGAAATGCTCTTCAAAAGAAAGGTGGGGCATGGAATAATGAGAGGGCAATCTCTTAATATCATAAACGGACTCATTTAAATCTGTGGGTATTTTCATCCTTTTCTCAACACGTTTAGCTGATAAATCATACGTTAGCAATTCCCCTCTTGTACCCAGCAGCAGAGTCCGGTCATTAAGTGATGTAATTCCACGCAGAAAACCATCTGTCACTTTAGTGGAGGATAAAATATCTCCCGACCGGGGATCAATGTGTAGAACTGATCCATTGGTGGTGCTCAAGTAAATAATCGTACCATCCGGCAAAGTGTGCAAACTGTGACTTGGAGCTGTAACGTTTGGTAGAACAAAACACAGTGAACGAGTCCCATCAGAGGAGATTCGCACTACAGCCGATTGGGCTTTAGCAGGCTTGATTATCAGATTGTCGTCCATAGTTTTGGAATTCTTCTCAAACGCATTGCGCATCCGGCGATTTACAGCCACAAATCCACGCCATACTCCCCATTTGACAAGCTGCTTCTTCAATCTCAGCAGCGTTGCGAAATCCCCACCGAAGACAAACCCCAAAGACACAAGCACATCACTATTTTGTAAAACACAGATGCTGTTCACATGCGCTCTGTCATAAGTTTCTTTCTCGTGTGTGCGAGGGTCTCGGAAGTCAATCACTCCCTCACGAATTTGGTCTTCCCCTAAAAGGACGGGGGGCTTCCATTTCAACACATCTGTTGCTGGTGAGGGTTCTCGCATGTAGAAATGATGTAATAATTCACCTGAAATATCAAATTGCATAACCATATCATTTCGAGCTGAGGACACCCATAATGTATCACCCTCAAATAAAATGTCGTGGATTCCAGCACAGGAAGGATGGGTAATAACCCCCAGCAAGTTCCACTGGGGATCATAACGGCAGATCATTGAATCGTTCGAGAGTGCTATCTGGTCATTGCGAACAGCGATCCCTTTGCTGCCGCGCATACCTCCGCGCGGGTTTGTATCTACCTCCCGGTACGCAGTTTCTATAATGGAGCAACGCCGTAATATTCGTTGATTCTGGAGGTCTATCGCGTAGATAAACCCGGAGGTTGCATTAGCTGGACAACGCCGCCGAACGGTAGACACTAACAACATGGTCAAATTCACCTACAGATCAGATCTGCTGGATCGGCTCAAGCCAATGACTCAAATCACGATCAAGCAGATCTTGTAAACGAGTGATATCCTCGTAATAATAATCAGTTAATTCTAATCGCAGTTCAGGTGAGAAGAGCGGTTTATCCTGAAACCGGATCACCCATTCAAAGACATTATGCCGCATCCGGTCTTTGAGCAGGGGGCGGATGGTAGCACGGAGTTTACTTGATCGAGCCCACGCTGCCCTCAATAATGGGTTGCGAATAATTCCTGTAACATTATGCCGGTGAGATAGATCGGGTCTAAATGTGTCATCTACATCCAGAAATTTATATAGGCTGCTTATTAACTCATATGGTTTTTCTTTTAGATCATCAAAGAGCGAGATGTGCATCTGATTCCGGTCAAATATATCGAAATACCGTTTCAGGAATTGACTATAAAATCCAACATTGAGATACCGGCAGACCACCCAATGATCACGCAGCCCGTTTTGATCCTGAGCGATCGCTTCGCCAAAGTCACTGCAAGGCTCAATTCCATCACGCAAGTTATGGTAAAAAGCGGAGAAAGCGCGATCGGCTGGTTGCCGTAAACTCGCGATGAGATTGGCACCCGGAATGAACCCGTGAATCACTTCGGGGGTGTTTACAGTGGAAAGATAGCGGACAGAAGCCTCGCCGATCGCGATCTGGTTAGTGACCCCATCGAATAGTTCCTGATAACGATTTAAATCATCGATCAATCGATTTCGGAGCCTTTCAGCGCCAATTCCTTGCAGACGAACCTCCTCCCCATAAGCCCAAAAGAAGCCAGATTCTTTTACCGGGCACATATAGACATCAGGATGTTGGGCAAGCACATTGTGGAGCGTCGTGGTCCCACCCTTTGCCGCACCAATGATTAGAAAATTCGGCATAGTCATGAAGTACAAATCCCGTTAGTATTTTTCAATGAAGCTTTGTTTGCGCGATCCGTCAGCTTAAACTTGACAATTTCGCCATGATGTAGATCAGGCAACATGTTTTACCCGCAAAGAATGAATAGCCTCCAAAAGTCCTCCCGCCAAACCAAGTAAAAAGCCACGCGCCAAGAGCAACAACGAGAATGCGATTGCGAGCTCTGCGCTGACGTCGAATGTTGAAAGCACTACCACCAAGGTAATCTCGCGGACGCCTAAACCACCTGCAAATGAAAAAGGAAGGAATGCAGCCAACAACACAATTGAACGAATCCATCCCATATCAATGAACGACATTTCAATACCGACAGCTTTGGCAAGGAAAACAAAGGACCCAATGCCAACCAGTTGCCGAGAAATGCCAACGAATGTAACAAACAACAATTGCCAAGCCGAGAAATCTGCATAATTCGCAATAGCTAACAAGAATTTTTCAAGTTTCTGCATCCCAACCTGGAAAAATGATGGCGAATACGTTCCTCCGGCGCGGGATGCAATAATTTTCGAAAGCGGCAAACTCAACCTGGTGAGTATAAACCACAGTAAAATAATTAGGAGAATCAACACTACAAGCTGTCTGCCATCGATCTGTACATAATCTTGACTACTCAACAACCAGAAACCGAGCCCAAGCACAAAGATTAGAAAGAGATCGAACAGGCGATTGAACGCCACGGCAGCCAACGCTTCGGCTCGCTTACCACTGGGTTGCGAAAGTTTATACCATCTAATTCCACTTCCAACTAAATCGCCAGGTAAAAAAAGCAGATAGAATTTTACAGACAAATTTATATAGATAATCTGACCGACGCCCAAATTGATCCCCTGTTTGCGAACAAGAATCATCAGTTGAACTGCACTGAGGAAAACTCTCAGAAACGTGAGGGCAAAACCAATAATTAAGAACAATGGATCGGCAGTCGCTAATGCATGGATAACCTCCCTAAAATCGACAACCCAGAAAAGGGCAATCAGAAGTAGCAATACGAGAACGATTTTGAGCACCCAACGAGCTCGCCTTGCTGAAAGGGTATCATCACTCCAAAGCCATTTGACGGCTTCAGTCAATTTCATGTCAATTCTTTTCCAACTTTTTGACCATCATTCGTGAAATGCTTCAATAAATACAATTGAAACGATCCTATCGATGCAGTTTTATTCCGACATTAACTTATACATAACCACCGTCGGAAAGTGATATCTTTGGATTTGTCATAAATTCAAAGATCTCGTTAAACCGGGTTGTGGTGTAAAATGCATGCGTAATTTTGCATTCTACACTATCCTGGCAGGAAAAATGATTATATCGCACAAACACAAATTCATATTCCTCAAAACTCGTAAGACGGCAGGCACAAGCATCGAGATCGCACTCTCAAAGTTTTGCGGGGAAAATGACATAATTACCAAGGTCACTCGCAAAGACGAGAAGATCAGGAGAGAACTCGGTTATCGTGGTCCCCAAAATTTTTATTTGGCTTGTCCCAAATATACATTAAGATATTGGAGACGTTATCAACCTGGTCGAAAATATGCGGACTTCTATAATCACATGCCTGCTAAAAGAGTTAAATCTATTATTGACCGTGGAAGTTGGGAGACGTACTTCAAATTTTGTATTGAACGCAATCCTTGGGATAAGGCTGTATCCCTGTATTATTGGCGAACTCGCAATATGAATCCCAAGCCAAATCTCTTAGAGTATCTGCAGACTGTTGATGTAAACCATTTATCAAACTTCGAAATATATAGTATCAATGGAGATTTAGCTGTAGATTATATTGGTTCTTATGAGACTTTAGATGAGGAAATTAATAAGATCGGAGAGATACTGGAACTCCCAAATAAAATGAAACTACCAATAGCAAAAGGTGCAACCCGAAAGGATAAGCGCGACTATACAAACATTTTTGGGTTTGAAGAGAAAAAAATTGTTGATAGAGTTTGTGCAAGAGAAATTGAACTCTTTAATTACAATTATTAAATATTACTTCAAAAAAAGCTCTACAATTGAACGCTAATCCACTCATGGATTGATTACCATCAAACCAAACCCAATCATAAACATGCCATCCAGAGAAATACCTCTTGACCACCATCCAACAAGCATTATAATTCAACGGCTGAATTTTAAACCGGGCAATTAATGTTTTGTTTCATTATTTCAAAGAATGCACCTCCAAGGATAAATTAATCTGATTCTGTAGACACATGTAAATACTATGAAAATCTCTATCATCGTCCCAGTATATAACGAATCTGAAAGCCTGCCGCTATTACACAAATCGCTCCACAATTCGCTTGATGATCACGCCGAATTTGAGTGGGAGGTTATCTATGTCGACGATGGCAGTTCAGATGACAGCCTGCAAGTACTCGAAAAGCTGACAGACGACGATCCAAACCACACCACAACGGTTGCACTACGGCGCAACTTTGGTCAAACCGCAGCAATTGCAGCCGGGATCGACTATTCCAAAGGGGAAATAATAGTATTAATGGACGCAGATTTGCAGAACGATCCCGCCGACATCCCGATGATGATCAATAAGATCAACCAGGGTTACGATGTCGTAAGCGGGTGGCGAAAAGAGCGTCATGATACATTCATCACCCGCAGATTCCCCTCACACATCGCGAATTGGCTAATTTCAGTGGTCACGGGTGTACACTTACACGATTACGGCTGTACATTGAAAGCATATCGCCGTGAAGTCCTGACCGGTTTCCGCCTGTACGGCGAGATGCACCGTTTCATTCCTGCCTATGCCGATGCAGTTGGGGCGAGGATTGCGGAAGTTCCAGTTCACCACCATGGACGCAAGTATGGCAAAACAAAGTATGGGTTAAACCGCACTCTGAAGGTCATCCTGGATCTTTTTACGACAAAATTCCTCATCAGTTATTCACATAAACCGATTTATCTGTTCGGCGGGGCAGGATTGCTGCTAATATTTTTCAGCGCTGGAATCTTACTCTTTCTAATGGTTCGCCGGCTTTGGTTCGGGATACCTGCTCTTGCGTCCCCTTTGTTTCAAATGAGTTCTATGATTGCAATCCTTGGTTTCCAATCAATATTAATGGGATTGATGGCTGAACTGTTAGCACGCACTTACCACGAATCGCAAGCTAAACCCACCTATACGATTCGCAAAGTCATCACCGGCAACAACGACTGAATGAGCGAAACTCCGATCCACGCCCCAAATCGGTCAATGCTCTTAAGAGTCATTGGCACCCTGATCGCTCTTACTTTGTTGGTGTACCTACTCAGCCAACAAGGCTGGGAGCAAATTAGAGATGCATTACAACAAATTCCCCTCTGGCGGATAGTCCTGGCTTTCGGGTTGATTACGGTTTCTCGTTTTGCAGTTGCCGCTCGTTGGTATGTGCTTCTTCGATCATCGGGATTGAGTATACCGTACCGGTCAACCTTAAAAATTACATATGCTGGGTTGTTTGCCTCAAATTTCCTGCCTACCACAATCGGTGGTGATGTTGTGCGGTTGGCTGGTGTCGTGCAGTTGGGATTTGACGCTGCGATTTGCACTGCCTCGATAATTGTAGATAGGTTGGTTGGTATGGCGGGCATGCTTTTGACCTTGCCTGTTGGCATAGCCAGTATCATGATGACCAAATTCTCACTTTCTCAAAACTCGTTTTTATTTCAGTTATCGATGACGGTTAGCCTTAGTAATATAGTGAAGAAAATTTGGGTAAAAACCTTGGGGCTCGCACAAAGGGTAATCGGAGCACTTGGTCTGTGGACAAAAAATCCGCGCGCCTTGGGGATTTCCTTTATCTTCACAGGCTTACATATGTTCTGCATTTTTGGTGCCACCTATCTCTTGTTAACTGGCATGGGTGAAGACATATCAATGACAACCATCGCAGGGTTATCCGGTCTGGTATATTTCATTACCCTTTTACCTTTCACGATCAATGGGTATGGTCTACAAGAAATATCGATGACATACGTATATTACAGCCTTGGAGGAGTGTCGTTGGAGAATTCACTCACAACTGCATTATTGCTACGTACCTTAGTGATGATCGCCAGTCTTCCAGGAGCTTTATATGTAAGCAAAATGCTCTCCGGTGTTGGGGGAAAAAGCAGTATACATAGTAATAACCAGAAAGACAAATTTCCAACTCCTCCTCATGAGATTAGAGATGGTACAAAGCAATAAAAATCAGAGCAATACGCGCTGGATTCTTTTAAGCGTAATTCTGATCATCACAATAATCCTCAACGCACTGGCTTTATCACATCTAATCAGACCTGTTATTGAATCTGGTAAATTGCTAGTTTCAATAAAATGGCAAGTCATCGCACTTACAGGCTTGCTGGTGATTTTTTTTGAGCTCGGTGTGCTTATCGCTTCGTGGACAGATTTTCGTCCGAAAGTCAGAACTGGATTTAAGTACTTAATAAACCACCTTGCGAAAATTGGAGCGTTGAACATTGTGCTCCTTTTTTTAGTTGTGATCCTGTATCCGTTTTTAATATATGGCAAGTTCGGATATTATTTTGAAGGCATCACCATGCGCTTGGGACTGCTGTGGACCGTTGTGCTGGTAGGCAGTGTGTTTGTTAAAGCGTGGGAGTTTCACCAGCAGCCAGATCGTCACAGAAAATGGGTTATTTATTTAACAGCGTCCCTATTGTTCACTGCATCTGGTTATCTTATCGCCACTTATATTACCCAAATATCAACTTACCCCTTCACACTGCACTGGTCTGAAACTAGCCGTTACTATTATGCCTCGCTTTTTTTTTCTAACCGAATTTATGGTGCAACCGCCCCTCCCACCGTACTTCACCCAAGCCGTTACCTGATGCAGGCGATACCTTTTCTAATTCCCGGTTCCCCTCTTTGGGCACATAGAGCGTGGCAGGTTTTCTTATGGATGGCTATTACACTGATTACATCCGCAGTGCTGGCTCAACGTTTATCCATCTCCAACAATCTCCGGCGCTGGATGTTTATCGCCTGGACATTCCTGTTCTTCTTCCTTGGTCCGGTTTTCTACCATCTGCAAGTTGCCCTGATTATCATTCTGCTTGGATTTAACCGTCGTTACTTCCGAACACCAAAATCGCGCATCTTCTTTACAATCCTCTCGTTGTTATTGGCTTCGGCATGGGCTGGTATAAGTCGGATTAACTGGTTTCCAGTTCCTGGGATGCTTGCAGCAGTGTTATTCTTCCTCGAAGAACCAATTGCAGGCTTTTCAGAGGACGATCGAGGTTTAATCCATGAAAACCCCAACCAGATTTGGGGGTTCAGTGTATCAACCCTGAAATATGCACTCAGACCGATTGTGTGGACCATTTTTGGTGTTCTGGTTGCATTCATATCTCAAGCGCTATACATAAGATACTCTGGGAATCAGGCAGGAGAGTTCGGTACGAGCTTCACATCCGACTTGCTGTGGTACCGCCTCTTCCCTAATCCCACCTATCCTCCAGGTATTTTGCTTGCCATCCTTGTCATCTCCCTGCCCCTGTTCTTATTGATTTGGGGTAAATTGACTGCGCGATTTGACGGAATACCATATTGGCGCTTTTTGCACCCGCTTCGTTGGCTTGGTTTAGCAGCAATCCTCCTAGTTCTATTCATAGGCGGTTCAATTGTCAGCACTAAAATCGGTGGGGGGAGCAACCTGCATAATCTCGACGCTTACATGGTTGTACTCCTGGTAATTACTGCCTTCTTATTCTTCGATAGAGCCGCCCCAGATATTCCCAACGCCAGTTATCAACGACTTCGTACCAGTGAGTCATTAGAAGTGATCACCCAAGCACGGATTGACAATAAACACCTCCCGGAAAGGAACACCGCGCAGCGGATAGTATTTTACCCAGCTCTTTTATTCGCGATTCTGATTCCTTCTATTATGGCTTTATCCTCGTCCGGATCGAGATATAGATTCCCGGATCAGGAAAAGATCACTAAGAGCTTGGCAAAAATTGCTGAGTTCACCCAAGCTGCGCATGAGCAAAACGGCGAAGTCCTTTTCATTACCAACCGTCATCTACTGACTTTCCAAGATATTGAAGATGTACCTTTAATCTCTGATTACGAGAAAGTATTTTTAATGGAGATGGCAATGGCGGGTAATCAAAATTACCTGGGCAGTTTTCGCCAAGATCTCAGCAGCCATCGCTTTGCACTGATCGTCAGCGATCCTATTTTTTCCAAACTCAAAGGATCTTCCGAGAGATTCGGTGAGGAAAACGATGCCTGGGTCACACAGGTTGCCAAATACATTGAATGCTATTACGAGCCAGACAGGACGCTTCCGGATGTAAACATTCAATTGCTGACCCCAAAATACAATGATGATCTTTGCCCGTAATTTCCTCCTTGACCTACATCAATCTTGAGTTATAATTCAACGGCTGAATTTTAGATATGATCACAAATAATAACCAAAACTCTGACCGCGAATTGATGTTGCTCGAACACATCGAGCGCGACCCGGATATCACTCAAGCTTCAATGGCTGCGCAACTGGGTGTTGCAGTTGGTACGGTCAATTGGCATATCAAACGCTTCATCGCCAAAGGATATGTCAAGGTAAAACGAGCTCAGCGGCGTAAACTAAGATATATCATCACCCCCGAAGGTCTGGCGTTCCGGGCTAGATTAACCGTCAATTACATCGATTCATCTATGCGTCTTTACCGGAAAACACGCCAGCGCATTCGGGAACTGCTGCTCGAATTGCAGCAAGCAGGATATAACCAGGTGTACATCCACGGAGACGGAGACATCGCTGACATTTGTCGCTTATCCTGCCTTGAGCAGGGCATCAATGTTATCGAAGAACACCCCCAATCACCCGAGAACAACGTGCCTGTACTAGATGTGATCGGCACAAAGGTCTTTTTGGAAATGGAGGTATGAACATGGCTATTGCACAGAGCACCTTTTGGCAAAACCAACGTGTTTGCGTCACCGGCGGAGCTGGTTTTTTTGGGTCATATGTAGTTGAGAAGTTGGAACAACTTGGAGCAGCCGAAATTTTCGTCCCCAGGATAGAACAATACGACCTTGTCAATTTGGATGATATCCGACGAATGCTGCGTGACGGGGACCCAAGCCTGATCATACATTTGGCGGCTTTGGTTGGCGGTATAGGAGCAAACCGGGCTCGTCCTGCCGATTTCTTTTACACAAACCTGATGATGGGCGTTCAATTGATGCACGAAGCCTGGAAGTATGGTGTAGACAAATTCGTCGCCGTTGGTACGATTTGTGCATATCCTAAGAATACACCCGTGCCCTTTAAGGAAGAAAACCTTTGGGACGGTTACCCAGAGGAGACCAATGCCCCCTACGGACTGGCGAAGAAAATGCTCCTGGTACAGGCTCAGGCTTATCGGCAACAATATGATTTTAATGCGGTTTTTCCTCTTCCAGTGAATTTGTACGGACCACGTGACAATTTTGACCTGGAGACCTCACATGTCATCCCAGCATTGATACGCAAGTACATAGAAGCCAAAGAGCAAGGTAAGAATCAAGTGGTTTTATGGGGCGACGGCACTCCTACTCGCGAATTCTTGTATGTCGAAGACGCTGTTGATGGCCTCTTATTGGCAGCAGAGCATTACGACAGCAGTGAGCCCGTCAACCTTGGATCTGGTAATGAGATCAGCATTAAGGACCTGGCAGAAATGATCGCCTGCCTCACTGGTTTCGAAGGTGAATTAGTTTGGGATACAAGCAAACCCAATGGTCAGCCGCGCCGAGCCTTAGATGTGAACCGAGCTAAGCAATTATTTGGCTTCCGTGCTGAGACATCATTGAAAGAAGGATTAAAACGAACGATTGAATGGTATCAGGCAAATAAAAACCAGGGATAGAGGATAAGGGATAAGGAAAACAGGCGCACCTAAGATACAGCCCTATTATCCCTTCGATATTCTCTAATTCGGAAAATGGCTCAAACCAAGATTTCCACCACACAGCAGGAAGAAGTAATTCGTCTACAACCATCTCGCGGTTGGACAGCGCTAAACTTACTAGAGGTTTGGCGGTACAGGGAATTGGTTTTCTTCCTGATCTGGCGTGATATTAAAGTTCGCTACAAACAGACCGCCCTGGGTGCTGCCTGGGCGATTATCCAACCCTTCTTCACCATGGTCGTCTTCACGATATTCTTCGGAAAGCTGGCCGGCGTGCCTTCGGACGGTGTGCCATACCCTATCTTTTCCTACACAGGACTGCTGCCCTGGGGTCTATTCGCAAAAGCACTGTCAGATGCCGGAAGGTCTATGGTCGCTAATCGCAGCATGATAACAAAAGTCTACTTTCCACGCCTGGTCATCCCCATCGCATCCGTCTTGAGTGGTCTGGTCGATTTCGCAATAGGATTTGTTGTGCTGATAGGAATGATCATCTATTACAACTATATACCCATTCCTTCCGCACAAATCACTCCGACTGCCGCGATCATTACACTTCCGTTATTCATCCTATTAGCTTTGATTACCGCTCTCGGTGTTGGTTTGTGGTTGTCAGCTCTTAATGTTAAATATCGGGATATAAACTATATAATCCCATTCCTGACCCAGTTCTGGCTTTTCATCACTCCAATTGCCTATCCTTCCAGCTTAGTGCCCGAACAATGGAAATGGCTGTATGCCCTCAACCCCATGACAGGTGTGGTGGAAGGATTTCGCTGGGCATTGCTTGGAGTCGAAACTGCCCCTGGTCTGATGTTTGCTGTTTCTTTTTCAGTCTCGATCCTTACGCTTATCAGTGGAATGTTTTACTTCCGCCGCATGGAGCGCACATTTGCGGACATAGTGTAATGACTGATATTGCTATACGTGTCGAAAATCTAGGTAAACAATATAAGATCGGTATTGGACCGAGCAACATCCATTACCAAACGCTGCGCGATACCATAGCAGATACCGCCAGCGCTCCATTTAAACGCCTCTCTTCGCGATTTCACTCATCAAAAAGGAAAAGTGGTGACCAGAAAACCACCAGGAAGGACCGTCAACCCGGAGTGATCTGGGCACTGCGCGATATATCTTTTGATCTGCGTAAAGGAAAAGTGCTTGGCGTGATTGGACGAAATGGGGCAGGCAAAAGCACACTCCTAAAAATCCTCTCCCGCGTTACAGAGCCAACGGAAGGATATGCTGAGATTCATGGCAGAGTAGGTTCTTTACTTGAAGTGGGCACCGGTTTTCACCCCGAGTTGACGGGAAGAGAAAATATTTACTTAAACGGCGCCATCCTGGGTATGAAGCGTTTAGAAATTGAGAGCAAATTCGACGAAATCGTTGCATTCGCCGAGGTTGAAAAATTTATCGACACACCCGTAAAACGATATTCCAGCGGAATGTATCTGCGTTTGGCGTTTGCTGTTGCTGCTCATTTGGAACCAGAGATATTGGTTGTTGATGAAGTTCTAGCCGTAGGAGATGCCGAATTTCAACGCAAGTGCCTGGGCAAAATGAGCAATGTTGCCGAAGAAGGACGAACAGTTCTGTTTGTCAGCCATAACATGTCCGCGATCCTGCGTCTAACAGAAGAGACCATCGTCTTAGATAAGGGGAAAATGGAACTGCGCGCCCCATCATCGAAGGCAGTGGATTACTATTTGTCATCAGGTTTCTCCCAAGTTGGTGAGCGGTTTTGGGGAAAAGATGAAACATCGGTTGCGACCGCTCCATTCCATCCATCCTCTTTACGCATTGTTGATAAATATGGCCGGGTGGCGAATACCGTGCGCTCAACCGAGCCTATTACTATCGAAATGCATTACAGTCTCGATGCACCAATAACCGGACTGCGTGTAGGGATTTACCTGACATCTGCCAAGGGGGAGCATGTCTTTACATCATTTGACACCGATGATTCTGATCTATACGACCGCTTTCGAGTACGCCAGATAGGCGAATATGTCAGCCAATGTGTAATTCCAGCCGATCTTCTGAACGAGGGACGTTACATTCTGGGAGTGAATGCTAGCGCATTCCGCATTATGCGTTATTTTCAAGATGAACAAGTTCTGACCTTTACTGTAGATGCATCTGGCTCCCCCGGGACGCAGTGGTCGGAAGCGCGTCTCGGACTGATCCGCCCTCGCCTGGAATGGCGAATTGAACAAGATCATTCGAAAGCACGCGTACTTATACCAGGAGTGTCACCTATCTTAGATGGGCAGCCCTCCGGGGAGTACGACCATGATTAACAAGTCGGATGTTAAACGCCTGCTTGGTGATATACCACTCACTGCAGAGGCATACTGGCTCTTACGCCAAGGAGGAAGACCGCTCAACAAGAGCTTCTCCTTGCATCGTATAGAAGAAGCACTTCCCGAATGGCTCTCTCAAGCCGGATCCTCCCGAGCGCAGTTTGCAGAACAATCTAACAATACGCGCCAACGCAGTGTACTGATTTTCAGCACGCTGCGATACTGGATTGAACACTCTCTCCTTCTAGGAATTGCATTGGCCGGCATGGGACACAATGTTACGTTTACTTACTTGCCCTATGCAAACTGGCGGAAACAACTCAACCGCTTCGATTTAAGGCGCCAAAACGCTTACGCCCGCAAAGTCCTGAATAGAGCTTCACCCCTGGTGAAGCCCATTTCCTTGCTAGATATAAAGTGGGCAGATTCTGTAAATGGGAAATCGTTTACACTGCCAGACGATCTAGAGGAATCTATTCAAGAAGTATCCTTACGCGATACTCAGTACACCCTGCAAATTGAAGACATCGAAAAGGATAAAAGCGAGTCTCAATCCGCCCAACTCTATCGCCTTCGACTTGAGCGCAACAAACACGCTGCATATACTACCTATACTTGGCTTATGGCTCTGGATAAGGACAAGCGTCCCGACCTCGTTATCACTCCCAACGGCAGCATTTTAGAGATGGGAGCTGTTTACCAGGTCGCACGTTACCTGGGTATCCAGACTGCAACTTATGAATTCGGCGAACAGCAGGGACGCATCTGGTGCACACAAAATGGGGAAGTAATGCGCCAGGAAACCGGTGAATTGTGGACTGCATGCAAGGATAAGCCCTTCACCGAGATGCAATACGAAAAAATGAGGCTGCTTTACGCGTCCCGCCAGAGCGCCAGCCTGTGGAAGAATTTTTCCCGTCTTTGGCAGGATCAACCTTCACAGGGTGGTGAACAGACTCGCAAAATACTAGAGTTGGATAGACGCCCCATTGTTCTCCTGGCTGCCAATGTGATCGGCGACAGCCTGACCTTAGGTCGGCAGGTGTTCAGCAGGAACATGACCGAGTGGCTAGAACACACCATCCAAACCTTCGCGAATCGTGACGATGTTCAACTCCTAATCCGCGTTCACCCCGGTGAACGCTACACTCAAGGACCTTCAGTCTCGGAGCTGGTACGACAAACGCTTCCCAAACTCCCTGACCATATTCATCTCATAGAAGCCAACGAACCCGTCAACACCTATGATTTGGTTGAAATCGCTGATTTAGGCCTGGTTTATACCACCACAGTGGGAATGGAAATGGCAATGAGTGGACTTCCGGTGATCGTTGCCGGGCAAACACATTACAGGAAAAAAGGCTTTACCTTGGACCCAAATTCTTGGGAAGAATACGATGGACTTCTTGAACAAATCGTAGTCTCCCCAAATGAACATCGACTCACCCACGAGCAAGTGGAACGCGCCTGGCACTATGCATACTGCTTTTTCTTCGAGTATCCTTTTTCTTTTCCTTGGCACTTGCTCTACTTTTGGGATGAACTGGAGACCTGGTCAATTGAAAGAGTTTTGTCTAACGAAGGTCAATCCGAATTCGGCAACATCTTTAGATACCTGGTTGGAGAACCGCGCGATTGGAAGACGCCACCATCTACTGATTTGAAAGATGCATTGAACCAGACCGCTTTCCTGTGGCACACTCTGGAATGATTGTTATGAACGAAGTAAAACAAGAAGTTCGACATTTCTACAATCAGGTTGGCTGGCAATTGGTTGATGAGGATTTGTACCAAAATGCCCGATATGAGGATCTGCGCCCGGTTTCACAAGAATACCTTCATCGCTGTCACTTGCGCGTTTCCAGGTACCTAAAACCGGACGGACGGTATTTTCTCGATGCTGGGTCCGGTCCAATCCAATATCCCGACTATCTTTTATACAGTCGCGGCTACCGGTATCGTGTTTGCGCTGATATATCCACCACAGCCCTTAAAGAAGCCCGCAAACGCATAGGCAACCATGGCTTATTTGTCGTGTCTGACATCGCCAACCTGCCTTTCAAAAAAGGGGTTTTTGAAGGCGAGGTCTCCTTACACACAATCCACCACTTACCTAAAAAGGAGCATTTGCGCGCTTACAAGGAATTGCACCGGGTGCTAGCACCAGATTGTACTGCCGCGGTGGTCAACAGCTGGTCAGAATCAAGAATGATGGAACTGTGCGATCCGCTCATTCGTGCCGCAAACAGGCTGAGAGGAATGGTCAAACGCTTGATAGGAACCCGCGCGCTTATCACTGAACCCGCTTATAGAACCGCATCCGATGAGACAAACACTAAGAAGGTCCAAGGGAAGAAAGCACCTAAAGGCACGTTCACTGCTCGTCACGATGTGGCATGGATAAAAGACGAGGTAGGGGCACATATGCCGGTCGAAATTTACGTGTGGCGCAGTGTCAGCGTACGCTTCACGCGCGCCTTGATCCATCCCAGCTTTGGAGGTCGCTATTGGCTACGGTTTTTGTTCTGGCTGGAAGACCACTTTCCCCACTTCTTTGGTGAGAATGGGCAATATCCAATAATTTTCGTCAGTAAGAAAAAGGAGGCACCAGTAAATTAAATGGAATGGAAAGATCAATCCGTCTTAGTCACTGGCGGCACCGGTTCGTTCGGGAAAAAGTTCATCGAGATCATGCTGGATGAATACAAACCCGCCAAACTGATCGTATACAGCCGCGACGAACTCAAGCAGCACGAAATGCGTGCGGATGGCTTTGACCATCCAACATTGCGATACTTTATCGGCGACGTGCGGGACTACCGTCGTCTACGGCGTGCTATGAATGGCGTTGACATCGTGATCCATGCAGCCGCCCTTAAACAAGTGCCAGCATGTGAGTACAATCCGATGGAGGCAATCAAGACTAACATCCTCGGCAGCAGCAATGTGATCGAAGCCGGACTGGATGCTGGTGTAGGTAGAGTAATGGCGCTCAGTACCGATAAAGCTGTAAACCCGGTAAACCTGTACGGCGCTACAAAACTAGCAGCCGAGAAGCTCTTCGTACAGAGCAACGCTTATGCTGCAGGCACTTCTACTCGTTTCAGCTGTGTTCGCTACGGCAATGTTGTTGGCAGCCGCGGAAGTGTAATTCCCATCTTCATCCAGCAGCGCAAGAACGGCAAATTAACTATTACCGATAATCGCATGACCCGATTTTGGCTCACCCTTGAACAAGGTGTGCACTTTGTCATCAAATGTACTGAACAAATGTATGGTGGTGAAGTCTTTGTTCCCAAAATCCCGTCTACCAAGATAATCGATCTGGCTAAAGTGATCGCTCCCCAAGCCGAGATAGAAGTAATCGGTATCCGTCCTGGCGAAAAGCTCCACGAAGTGCTGATCAACACAGATGAGGCTCGAGCAACGGTCGAATTGGATGATATGTTTATCGTCCAGCCCAGTGGTTCATTGTGGTTCGGTCACGACTGGAATGACGAAGGTTTGTCACTCCCGGACGGTTTCCACTACGGGAGCGACACAAACCCACAGTGGTTGACGATTGAACAGATGCACGAAATCATAGCTCCTTTTGAGGAACTAGAGACGGAAAAGGATTCCTTCAAATAATTAACCAGTCTGATACACAATCATTCCAGTGGATAACGAGAACCCAGAATCTAACCCAGATTAACAGTTATCCGCACCTTAATAACAATTGAATTACTCAGAAGGAAGAATGCACCGCCGGAGATAAGGCCATGCGCATTCTCGTAACCGGTGCCAGTGGACTGCTGGGTCTAAACCTTGCCCTTGAAGCCGCCAGGGATCACACCGTTTTCGGTGTGACGAACCGCAATCCGATAGACACAGATTCGTTCATGGTGCGTAATACAGATTTGCTGGTTCCCGGTGCCTGTGAGCGTCTGCTGGATGAAACACAGCCCGATTGGGTTGTCCACTGCGCTGCGCTGGCAATCATAGACGCCTGTGAGGCTGACCCGGCACAGGCGCAGCAATTGAATACAGAAGTACCCGCAAAACTGGCGTCCATTGTCGCCAGGGGCGGAGCGCGCTTCCTGCATGTTTCCACAGACGCGGTATTCGACGGTATACGCGGCAATTATGACGAACAAGATACACCCAACCCGCTCAGCGTATACGCCAAAACGAAGCTGGCAGGTGAACGAGCAGTAGCCGACACAAATCCCGACGCCATTATTGCCCGCGTAAATTTATACGGTTGGAGTCTGAATGGGAAACGTAGTCTGGCTGAATTCTTCTTCAATAACCTGAGTGCCGGTAAACCGGTGAAGGGTTTCACAGATGTATTTTTTTGCCCCCTGTTTGTTAACGATCTGGCACACATATTTCTCCAAATGCTGGCTGCCGGATTAAACGGTCTGTATCACGTTGTCAGCAGTGAATTCCTCAGCAAATATAATTTTGGCGTGCGAATCGCCAGAAAGTTCGGCCTGAGTGAGGATCTAATTTCACCCATTTCAGTTACGGAATCCGGCCTCACTGCAGCTCGCTCCCCGAATTTGACTTTGCGCACAGATAAATTAGCCAGGGATATTGGAGTTTCCCCTCCCGACATCTCTTCTGGTTTAGAAAATTTCTACTCCCTTTACAAACAGGGTTATCCACAAATGCTAAAAGCGATCAGGCATCAGACCAGAATGTGAAGATGTTTAACAAACTACAAACCATTGATTCCAAATTGTCTAATAACCTGATCGATTAATACCTAATCCCCATTTACATAATCAATTAATCCCTTATCACTTTCCTCGTTGGAGGCAGAATGGTTATACAGATTGGTGACCACAAAATTGGAAATAACCATCCCACGTATTTCATCGCCGATATCGGAACCAATCACGACGGCGACCTAGAGCGCGCAAGGATGCTCATACGCCTTGTCAAAGATGCTGGGGCAAATGCTGCCAAATTCCAAAACTTCCGTGCTCCAAAAATCGTTTCGGATTATGGATTCAAGTCTATGGATGGTCAGGTCTCGCACCAAGCTGCCTGGGAAAAATCGGTGTTTGATGTTTACCAGGACGCCTCAATTCCATTTGAATGGACATCCATTCTGAAAGAGGAATGTGATAAGGCTGGGATTGATTACTTCTCTTCACCTTACGATTTCGAAGCTATTGATATGCTCGACCCATACGTGCCGGCATATAAAGTCGGATCAGGTGAGATAGATTGGATTGAAACATTGGAACGCATGGCTGAATTTGGTAAACCAGTCTTGCTGGCGACTGGTGCTTCTACGATCGGCGAAGTACAGCGCGCCGTTCACGCAATCCTGGCAATAAACCTTCAGTTAATCCTCATGCAGTGCAATACCAACTACACCGCCAGCCCTAACAATTTTGACCATATCAATCTGCGGGTACTCAATACATACCGCAGCATGTTCCCGAATGTGGTTCTGGGTCTTTCTGATCATACTGACGGACATGCCACAGTCTTGGGAGCCGTCACGCTGGGAGCAAGAGTGATTGAAAAACACTTCACCGATGACAATAATCGCGTTGGTCCAGATCATAAGTACGCAATGAACCCCTACACATGGGAGGAGATGGTCAAACGCACCCGCGAGCTCGAACGTGCGCTTGGTAGTGGTGATAAGTCCATTTGCGATAACGAAAAGGAAACTGCTATCGTACAACGCCGCTGTCTACGCGCCGCAGTAGATATTCAAGCGGGTGAAATTTTCACTCGAGAGATGATTGACGTACTGCGACCAGCCACGCCCGGCGCTATCATGCCCCATGAAATTGATTCCGTGATTGGGACCAAGACGATTACCAACCTTCCGACCGGCAAAGAACTACGTTGGACGGACTTAACGTCGTAATATTAAATGCGTGTTTTATATTTCACCCGCGACTACACCACCCACGACCACCGTTACCTGACTGCCCTGGCAAACACAGAGTATAAGATATATTATCTATGTCTGGAACAGAGCACACATAAGACGGAGAACCAAGCCCTTCCACCTGACATTAAGCCAGTACCTTGGGTTGGGGGCAACCGTCCATACCATTGGCAAGATACCCCGCGATTGTACAAAGACATAAAAAGAATTATCTATGAGATAAAACCCAATCTCATCCACGCCGGTCCGATACAAACCTGCGCCTTTCTATGCGCGCTGAACGGCTTTCATCCTCTGGTCAGCATGTCTTGGGGATATGATTTGCTGCAGGACGCCCAGCGCGATCCATTAAACCAGCGGATAACACGTTACACTCTCCGACACACAGATGTATTGGTGGGCGATTGCGATACGGTTCGCCAAAAAGCCATCGAGTTCGGTATGGACGACGAACGTATCGTGACTTACCCGTGGGGTATAGACCTGGAGCACTTCAATTTTCCTGTAGAGAAGGCAACAAATGGATATACTTTTACTTTAATTTCAACCCGCGGCTGGGAACCCATCTATGGGGTTGGTGTGATCGCACACGCATTCGTCCAGGCAGTTAAACAAAGACCAGAATTACGTCTCGTTATGCTTGGCGACGGTTCCCAGTCGGATATCCTGCGCATGATTTTCGCGGACGGCGGAGTGCTCGATCACGTGGACCTACCAGGTCAGGTCAACCAAGCGGATCTCCCGGTTTACTACCAATCTGCCAATTTATACATAGCGGCTTCACACAGCGATGGTACATCAATTTCACTTCTAGAGGCCATGGCGTGCGGATGTCCTGTATTGGTTTCGGATATTCCAGGTAATCGCGAGTGGATAACACCGGGTGTGCAGGGCTGGCTTTTCAAAGATGGGGACGTAAACGCTCTGACCGGTGCTATCGTGCGGGCATATGATGATCGGTCGCTCTTGCCCGAAATGGGTCGCAGTTCACGCTCACTGGTTGAAGAACGTGCTGATTGGAACAAAAACTTCCCCCAGCTCTTGGAAGCGTACCAGTTAGCCCTTCAATTTGTTGAATAATACAGCGAGCTTATCCTATTACACGGCACGTATCCACTAATCCATCGGTAAATTACTACTAAAGAATATGAGACCCCGTATAGTCGCCATAATTCAAGCTCGAATGGCTTCATCTCGTCTGCCTGATAAAGTGATGCTCGATATAGCTGGTGAGCCAATGCTGGTTCGGGTTGTCGAACGCACCCGCAAGGCGAGAACCCTGGATGAAGTAGTTGTCGCTACGACGGTAGCCCCCGCTGATGACGCAATCGATGCTCTTTGCAGCGAACGTAGTTATCCATACTATCGCGGCAGCAGTCAAGATGTACTTGATCGCTACTATCAGGCTGCCCGCACTTTCAACGCCGAGGTGATCGTACGCATCACTGCCGACTGTCCAATCATTGATCCAGGTGTAATTGATAAGACGGTCTACGCATTTCTTGGTGTAGAAAGTGATGAAACACACACCAAGATTTCGCCCTCTCAGCAGTCTACCCCCTATGATTTCGCTGCCAACCGCCTGCCACCTCCCTGGGGTCGCACTTATCCAATCGGTCTCGATACAGAAGTGTGCTCCTTTGATGTGTTAGAGACTGCCTGGAAGGAGGCAGAAAAAACCCACCAGCGAGAACATGTTATGCCGTTTTTCTACGAACAGCCCGAACGCTTTCGAATATTTCATGTTTCCCACGACCCAGATTACGGATCACTGCGCTGGACAGTAGACACCCAACAGGATTTAGAACTGCTCCGAAAGATTTATGCCAATTTTCCAGATCGCGATGATTTTACATGGCGTGATGTCCTGGCATTATTCGAACAAGAGCCTGAACTGGCTTTAATCAACGCTCAAATACCAGCCAAGCATTACCGGCAGGTTGATGCCCGCGCAAATTATAAAGGTTGATGTGGATTCTAGTCTGCGTTATATAAAAATGACTCCTTTGATCACCATTATCACTTCTCCAAAACCTTTCTCAAATTCACACATAGCAACCATCCAGCGCAACGCATTTCAATCATGGACGCATTTAGGACCGGAAGTGGAAGTGATCCTGATCGGTAATGAGCCGGGGATAATTGAAGTGGCTGAAGAGTATAAACTTAAACATCTCCCGGATGTTAAACGCAACGATAGTGGCACGCCCCTGGTCAGCTCCATTTTCTCACTGGCACACCAATCCAGCCGCAGTCCATTTTTGGCTTATGTAAACGCTGATATTTTGCTGCTGCCTGATATGATCGACGCCACAAAACAAGTAGCGAATCAAACAGAGCACTTCCTGCTGATTGGACAGCGATGGGATTTGGACGTTAATAATTTGCTGGAATTTTCCCCAGGCTGGGATAGTCGTATCCGGTCTGAAGTTAGCGAGCATGGTTGCCTGCATCTCCCAACCGGCAGCGATTATTTCGTCTTCCCGAGAGAGCTTTTTGCGGATATGCCAGACTTCGCAATCGGACGTGCTGGTTGGGACAATTGGATGATCTACCACGCTAAGAAGCAAGGCTGGACTGTGGTGGATGGAACACCATCAATTATGGTGATCCACCAGAACCATGATTACAGCCATCTGCCGGGAGGTAGACCGCACTACGAACAAGACGAATCGCGGGTCAACGAGCAATTAGCCGGGGGAACACAAAACCTGTACATGGTATTAGACTGCGACATGCAGTTGCGTGAGGGTCGCCTTTCAAAACCGCGCCTGAATCTGGTTTGGGCTTTACGGCGTGCTGAAGTCTGGTTCGCACCGAACGACAGGAATTATAGAAAAACCCGCATGGTTATTTCACGCCGTTTCCGACGCTTGAGGCGACGCATAACAGGCTCGCTATAAAGACAAACAAGGAAAACCAGATTGGGACTTTCTCAGTTCAACAGCACAGGTCATCGTCTCAAAGAAATTAGATGCGAACAGGTCAAAATCCAGCCAAATCAATAAAGCATGTTGCACAGCCCGAACAGGTCACTGTGGTTGTCGTTACTTATATTCCCTTTCTGAACGGCTACTACTCCGAAAGCCTGGACGTACTCAAGGTGTGTCTAGAAAGTTTATGGCGTAACACAGACATGCCTTATGATCTGGTGGTATTTGATAACGCGAGCTGTTCCGAAGTGCGTGATTACCTGATGCAAGCCCACGCTAATGACCGGATACAATATCTCCTGCTTTCAGAAAGGAACATTGGTAAAGGAGGCGCGTGGAACTTTGTTTTTGGGGGCGCACCAGGCGAATATATCGCCTACAGCGACGGCGATATTTATTTCTACCCCGGTTGGCTGTCGGCGCAGGTTGGTATATTGGAGACCCTTCCGAATGTTGGGATGGTTACAGGGATTCCAATGTGGAGCCCAGAGGAATTTTCGACCAGCACAATAAAGTGGGCGGAGGAAAATTCGGATGCCGATCTGGAGCGAGGTGGGCTGCTCTCCTGGGAGGATTATTGGAAACACGCTCGCAGCCTTGGTCACACGCGGGAGAAGGCCCGGGAACATTATTCGACATGTCAAGAATACAGGTTTGAATATCAGGGGCAGAAGTATTTCATTGGTGCCGGTCACTTCCAATTCATGGCACGCCGCCGGTTCTTACAAAGCGTCCTGCCAATCCCCTCCCAACGCCCAATGGGACAAGTCCGCCAACTGGACATCGCCTTGAACGACAAAGGCTACCTGCGTTTGTCCACACAGGATTGGTGGGTACAACACATAGGGAATACTATATCAACCGAATTCCTGGAAAGCAGCACTGACTGGAGAACACAACCTCAATTTGAGACAAAAAAACAGCTCCTCCAGAATGATGCTGTGTCTAAAAACAAATCCAGCTTTTGGCGATTACCTCCTGTACGAAAGTTCCTGCAGTGGACTCACGGAAAATCATTTGAAATCCTGTACAGGAATTAAAAATCACCGAACAATAACATCACAATTCAAAAATCAATGGGTAAACGAGTATTTATCAGTGCTGACCACGGACTGGCAATTGTCTACTTCTTGCAAAGCGACATCCTACCCACACTTATTGAATCTGACGTAGAAGTATTCTTGTTGACTGACGATGCCATCCGGGATCAAATCGAACAGCGCTTCGGTCGCCCCGGACTTGTGATCGAAGGTCTGCGTCTTAACCAAGCGCACACATATTTTCAGAAGGTGGACAATTCCGCACAATGGTGGCTCGACTTTCTCCGCCGGGCAGGAGCTTCAAACCGCATCAACTTGCAAGCAGTTGACAGCCACATCAATCAAGTAGAAGCTGAAGCCCACGCCCGAAGGAAAAAACTGTTCCCTTTGATGAAAGGCGTGGTATGGATACTGCGCCATTCGCGTTTTGCGCGACAAGCACTTGTACGCAGCCAAAATCGTTATACATCCAGTATCTACCAGGATTTGTTTGAGCGCTACCGTCCCGACCTGGTGATAGCCAGCACTCCCGGGTGGCGCTGGGACCGCTATCTTCTGCGCGAAGCAGCAGCACAAGGCATCCCAACAGGGGCTGTTATAGTGGGATGGGATAACACGAGCAGCTACAGCTTACCTGGCGCCCCAGTTGACTGGATCACTTGCTGGTCTGAGATACAAAAAGAGGAATTGGTTCTGGGCTCGGACTGGTTACCCGGGGATATCAATATTGGTGGGATTCCCTCCTACGACGGCTACTTCCGGCATGAATGGATGATGCCGCGCGATGAGTATTTTCGCCTCCACAACCTGGATTCAAACAGAAAACTGATCGCCTACGCCTGCAGCTTTATATCCTTCTCCCCCAATATTCAAAACATAGAAGCACTTGCTCGTCTGGTTTCATCAGACGCTTTATATAAACCATCGCAGTTACTTATCCGCTACCACCCCAACCATTTCCTTGACACACCTCGCTTTGTAGAAGAACGCCAGCAAATCCAGCAGTTGGCAAGCGAATCGCCCCTCGTCCACGTGGTTGAACCAGTGCCCTTAGGCGGGTCGTTGGGCTATTATTCAGGTGAGGATATGCCCGAAAAGTCGTCCATGATGGCGCACTCAGACGTGTTTACTACCGTCTATTCCACCATGGTAGTAGAAGCCACCATCCACAATCGTCCTGTAGTCAGCGTTTGTATTGATTCGCCCACAGGATGGCCGGGCAAATATACCTTGCCGCTATCCAAAATCGGCGGCTGGCCCACCCATTCCCGATTCCGCGAATCCGGTGCTGGTCGGGAAGCATTAAATGAGGTTCAATTGGAGCACGCGATCAACTATTACTTGGAATACCCCAATGCAGACCAGCTCTCTCGGCAGACCTTTATCGAACGGGAGTGCACTTACACAGATGGCAGCGCCGGTAAGCATACCGCGGATTTTGTGCTCTCGAAATTGACTAACAATTATGGGAATTAGCTCAAAACATCGTCTGACTGCAGCCGTTCGCGTTCTACTGGACAGAAAAACGCCTCCTTCAGCTCGAACCGATCTTTATACAGATGATGTTCAAGCGATCTCGCCTGAAGAAGTCGCCGAAGCAAAGGAATTCTTTCCCCTGGATAAATTTTTTATCTTCGGACACGCCCGCTCAGGCACTACTCTCTTGACGAGATTAATTCGCCTTCATCCCGAAGTTCACTGTAATTATCAAGGGCATTTCTTCACACGCCCCCCGCTGCTTCAATCACTGGTCGCAGGCTCTGAGATAAAAGAGTGGCTTACCCGGCGCAGCAACCGCTGGAACCACGGCAAGGACCTCTCTCCGGTCATTTTAAGAGCCGCAGTTGATTTTATTCTGGAAAGGGATGCACGGCTGGAAGGGAAGACGATAGTTGGAGATAAAAGTCCCAACAGCCTGTTGAACGGCAAAGCCGTAAAGCTTATGCACAAGGTTTATCCAGATGCCAGTTTGATTTATATCATTCGCGACGGGCGCGATGCCGTGGTTTCACACCGCTTTCAAACATTTATCGATGGTACGCAGCATCTTTCCAAAGAGGACTGGCGTATCCGCCAGGCATTCACTGGAAAAGCAGACCCATTTATTGAAGGCGAACGTTCAATTTTCACCGAGAAAGGTATCCGCCGTGCCGCAAACGGCTGGGTGCAAAACGTACAGGAAACAGACGAAATGGGTAAAGCGCTGTATGATGAAAGGTATATCACGCTTCGCTTTGAGGATTTGTTGGAGAGCCCCTGGGACGAGATTCGGCGATTGTGGGACTTTCTAGGTGCCAGCACAGAAGTGACCGGGCTTAAAGATACTCTCCAAGAAGAGCTAGGAAAAAATCCTGATGCGGATTGGCAGCATGAGAAAGCCGGAGATATCGCTCGTTCCATGCAAAAAGGCTCACCTGGATACTGGCAAGAGGTTTTCACCCCTCGCGATCGGGAAATTTTTGAAGAAATCGCCGGCGATACTCTTGCAGCCTGGGATTACACATTATGAAATTTCTGATCGCCGGTATAGGTTCCATCGGGCGACGCCATTTAGACAACCTGCTCACCCTGGGTCAAAAAGATGTATTGCTTTACCGGACACACCACAGTACGCTTCCAGATGCAGACACATACGACTTCCCAATCGAAACAGACCTGCAAGCTGCGCTCGATCACAACCCTGACGCGGTGATCGTATCAAACCCCACAGCATTACATCTGGATGTAGCGATTCCTTCCGCCGAGGCAGGTTGCCACCTCTTCCTGGAAAAACCAGTTTCTCATACGATGGACCGGATCGATGTCTTGAGGAAAGCCGTCAAACGTGGAGGCGGGCATGTTTTTACGGGCTTCCAGTTCCGCTTCCACCCAGGGCTCCAGCTAATAAAACGCTCCCTCAATGAGGGAGTCATAGGGATACCGCTGTCGGTGCGCGCCCACTGGGGTGAATTTTTGCCCGACTGGCATCCGTGGGAAGATTACCGGGCAGGGTACAGTGCCCGACCTGACCTGGGCGGTGGAGTCATTCTTACATTATGCCATCCTCTCGATTACCTGCGCTGGATGCTCGGAGAGGTAAGCGATCTGTGGGCGTTCACTGGTCAGTTGAGTGACATGGAAATACAGGTTGAAGACGTTGCAGAGATTGGACTGAGATTTGCTAACGGCGTTCTGGGAAGCATACATCTCGATTTTTTTCAACACCCACCATCCCACCATCTGGAGATCATTGGAACAAGCGGTACAATCAAGTGGGACAACAGCGATGGGGTCGTACGTGTGTATCGAACAGAGTGTGGTGAATGGCAAGAATTTATTCCACCTGCAGGTTTTGAACGCAACGATATGTTTATGGCGGAAATGCGACATTTCATTTCCGTGCTTAAGGGCGAATCCTTGCCCCTATGCACCCTAGAAGATGGTGTGAGCGCGCTGGTGTTGGCTTTAGCAGCTCATGAATCACATCAAGATACCAAAATCGTCAAACTATAAATGCTTTGATATAATCACGCTTTGCGCTAATATTCTATATACAGGAGTTTCATTGATGAAAGAAAAAGAAAGTAATAGCAATTTGATATCCCCTTACGCTGGCGAGTTGATTGACTTAATGGTCAGCGAAGAAGAACGTCAGGAACTGCTTGAACGCTCCAGTCGTTTACCATCTGTGCGAATATCACCCCGTTCCTTATGTGACCTCGAACTGCTCGCAACAGGTGCCTTTTCGCCGTTAGATCGATTTATGGGAAAGGCTGACTATGAACGTGTATTGACTGAAATGCGCCTAGAAAATGGTGTCCTTTTCCCCATTCCCATAACACTACCCGTAGATGAAGACGCTCTTCCAAGCTGGGGGGAGCAAATCACCCTCAGTGACACCCGCAACAACACTCTCGCAGTCATGCAAATTGAGGAGGTCTACCCTTGGGACTCATTGAGGGAATCCAGGTTGGTGTTGGGCACGACTGATTCTCGTCATCCGCTGATATCCGAAATGGTGCGCTGGGGAAAAGTGTATGTGTCCGGCGCGCTGAAGATGATCGATCTGCCTATCTATCATGATTTTATGAATTTGCGCCTTACCCCCACTGAAGTGCGCGCTCGGCTTGAGGGTATGGGCAACGAGCAAGTTGTCGCCTTCCAGACACGCAATCCAATGCACCGCATCCACGAGGAACTGACCAAACGTGCCGCAGAAGAGGTGAACGGCAGCTTATTGATCCATCCGGTAGTCGGCATGACAAAGCCTGGAGATGTAGACCACTATACCCGCGTACGTGTATACCGAACTCTGCTCGAGAATTACTATGACCAGGAGTCAACTCTGCTGAGCCTGCTACCGCTTGCCATGCGTATGGCAGGGCCGCGCGAGGCACTGTGGCACGCGATCATACGTCGCAACTATGGTGCGACCCACTTCATCGTGGGCCGTGACCATGCCGGACCTGGGAAAGATAGTCATGGCAGACCATTTTACGGTCCTTATGAGGCGCAGGCGATGATGGAGCAATACGCCAACGAAATTGGGGTCCAGCTAATGAAGTTTAAAGAACTGGTTTATTTGGCTGATGAAGAGCGGTACGAAGAAAGGACCAACATTCCAGAAGATGCACGCATCTTTTCCATCTCCGGGACTCAAGTTCGGGATGAATACCTCTCAAAAGGCGAGATGCTTCCGGATTGGTTTACGCGTGCCGAAACCGCTGAGATTTTAAAGCAGATGTACCCACCTCGGTATCAGCAGGGTTTTTGCATCTGGTTTACTGGTTTAAGCGGGTCTGGTAAATCTACCACCGCCGAAGTCCTCACTTCGCTGCTACTGGAACGGGGCCGGCAGATCACACTCCTCGACGGAGATGTTGTCAGAACCCATCTATCCAAAGGCTTAGGTTTCTCCCCTGAGGATCGCGATACGAATATCTTGCGCATCGGCTTCGTCGCCGGTGAAATCGCTCGCCAGGGCGGCAGCGTGATTTGCGCTGCAATCAGCCCCTACCGCGCCACCCGCAACGAAGCCCGTAAAATGGTCGGCGAAGATCATTTTATCGAAGTGTTCGTTGACACTCCGATTGAGGTCTGTGAACAGCGAGATGTTAAAGGTTTGTACGCTCGCGCACGAAGAGGTCAGATTACCGGTTTCACAGGCGTTGATGCTCCTTACGAAGCGCCCATTAAACCCGAAATCACGCTTGATACGGTTGAAAACGATCCATTTACAAACGCAAGTAAAATCGTTGAGTTTCTGGAAGAGAGCGGTTTCCTGATTCCAGATGGACAGCCTAACAACGGGAAGAATCACAAATTACAAACCGAGGATTTGGAAGCTCAAGTAGAAGAACAACCTGAAGCCAAAAATCTGTAAACAATCAAGCGTATCACCGCATAAATTGATAAGATGCCCAACTCGTCCAAACAACCCCTTATCTGGGAAAAATTCAACTTAACCGCTAAGGTCGCTGTTGTTACCGGCGGCGCGGGCTTGCTTGGCGCTGAATTCTGCCGCACCTTGGCAGAGGCTGGCGCCAGTGTGGTCATCGCCGATTTGAACATAAGCTCTGCACAAGACCTGGGTGAAGAGCTTATCAATCACGGAAGCGCTGCCCTTGCTGTGGAAACCGATGTCGGTGACATGACATCCGTCCAGAAAATGGTCGAGGCTGCTTTAGAGACTTTCGGGCGACTGGATATCCTGATCAACAGCGCAGCTCTCGACCCTAAATTTGACTCTGAACATATATTTACTACCACAGAGCGGTCTCCCAATGCTGAACTGCAAACCACGTTTGAAAATTACCCGCTGGAGGCCTGGAACACGACTCTCAGGGTAAATCTTACAGGTGCTTTTCTGTGCTGCCAGGCAGTTTCCAAACCAATGTTAGACCAGGGGAGTGGGGTTATAGTTAATATATCCTCGATTTACGGATTGAACGGTCCAGACCAGCGCATATACCGTCGCCCAGACCAACCCAACCAATTCAAACCTGCTTATTACTCCGTTACTAAAGCCGGGATATTGGGGCTGACTCGCTACTTGTCGGCATATTACGCTGGTAAGAACATACGCGTCAATGCTCTCACTCCAGGTGGAGTGTATAACGATCACGATGAGACTTTTGTGGAAGCCTATTCCGCGCGCACCATTTTAGGTCGCATGGCAAACAAAGACGAGTTGAACGGCGCATTGCTCTACCTGGTTTCAGATGCATCTTCATACATGACTGGTGCAAACCTGGTTGTGGATGGAGGCTGGACTGCGTGGTAACCGCGAACAATTTTGATCAATCTGCCCAGACTGAAGTCTTAGCCCTCATTCCTGCCCGTGGCGGATCGAAGAGCATCCCATGCAAGAATATCCGCCCCTTTGCAGGGCACCCTCTGATGGCTTACAGCATTGCTGCTGGTTTAGCAGCTGAAACCGTAACACGAGTCATCGTGTCCACAGACGATGATGAAATTGCCGGGATTGCCAGGCAGTTTGGCGCACAGGTACCCTTTATTCGACCTCCTGAATTCTCTCAAGACGATACGCCGGACCTGCCAGTCTTCCAGCATGCCCTGGATTGGCTTGCCGAGCACGAGAATTATCAACCTGAGATCGTCGTTCAACTACGACCCACCTCACCCTTCCGGCGGGTCTGGCATATCAACCAGGCTGTCACTCGATTGATTGAGCAACCGGATGCTGACGCTGTTCGAACTGTGTGCATCCCCTTCCAAAATCCATTCAAAATGTGGCGCATCAACGAAGACGGCTTGATGCGTCCTTTGATGGAGATAGATTTTCCAGAACCATACAATATGCCCCGTCAGTCCCTACCCGATGTCTATTGGCAAACTGGCTACGTCGATGCAACCTGGGCGGAGACTATCACACGCAAATATTCCATGACCGGGGACCGATTATTACCCTTGATCATCGACCCAAGTGAGTGGATCGACATTGATTCCCCCGATGATTGGCGGCGCGCTGAACGTCTGCTCGAAAGCGGGGAAATAGCGTTCGCTGATCTTGGATTTCATCTGTAATTAACCAATAAATACCAGTTTCATTCATACCCACACCACTCCTTACATTTACTATGGAGGTATTTCATGCCCGAGATAAGAATCGGCGACCGACTGATCGGTGACAAACACCCAACCTACATCATTGCCGAGATAGGTGTCAACCATAATGGAATTTTCGAACTGGCACTCCAATTGATAGATGTCGCAGTGGACGCCGGAGTGGATGCTGTCAAATTCCAGAAGCGAAATCTTGACAAACTCTATGCCAAAAAATATTTACGCAATCCTAACGCCGGTGAAAAAACCCTGCGCTATCTTCTACCAATCTTGCAGCGTGTGGAACTCCCTAACGAAGCTTTTTATAAGATAGCTGATTACTGCCGTGAAAAAGACATAACCTTTTTGTGTTCTGCTTTTGACACTGAAAGCGCTGATTTCCTCGAGACTTTGAATGTACCCGCCTATAAAGTCGCATCCGCAGATCTGACAAACATACCGCTCCTTGCCCATCTGGTTCAAAAGAAAAAACCACTTATCCTCTCTACAGGCATGTCGCGCATGGAAGAGGTTGAGTTCACAGTAGATTTTCTCAAAGAGCGCGGTGCGGAATTTGCCCTGCTGCACTGCAACAGCACCTACCCGGCTGCTTTTGAAGATATCAATCTGCGGTTCATGGATCAACTTCGCCGCTTCGATGTGCCGGTAGGATACTCGGGGCACGAACGCGGCATAGCTGTGTCCACAGTAGCCGCGGCACTCGGCGCCAGCATAATAGAACGGCACCTGACCCTCGATCGCACGATGGATGGTCCCGACCACGCCGCCAGCCTAGAACCACAAGGCTTCGGAAAAATGGTGCGCGACATCCATCAAGTAGATCAGGCATTAGGTACTGGTGAAGAAAAGTTCATCTCGCGCGGCGAAATACTCAACCGGGAAGTGCTGGCAAAAAGCCTTGTGGCAACACGGAATATTCAGCCCGGAGAAACCATCACAGGCGAGTTGGTCACTGTAAAAGGACCTGCTTTAGGGCTTTCACCCCAAAAATATCCTGAGCTAATTGGACGGAAAGTCGATCGCGTTATCGAAGAAGATGAACCGTTCTTAGACCAGGACCTAGGGATTAAAATCGCGCTCGACCTGGAGCATGTGCTGCCCATGGATTACGGCTTCACGGTTCGTTTTCTCGATTTCCAGGATATGTTAATCTATCAACCCCATATGCTGGAATTTCACTTCACCGACCAGGATCTGGATGAACCCTATCCGGGGGAGAACTTCACCGAGGGCGATGAACATCCTTTAAAGTTAGTCGTTCATGCACCAGAATTCTGGGATCGCTTTTTGGTAGACCTGTGTTCGCTTGATGAGAGCCATCGACTCGGATCGCTGGCATTAATACAGAAAGCAATTAACCTCACCCGTGAAATTGCCCCCCATTTCGTCGGTATCCCGAAGGTGATTGTCCATCCTGGGGCGATGAGCCTCGACCACCCCATTTCTGACCGGGAGGCATTGTATGACAACCTGCACCGATCGGTTGATGAGCTTGATTTTGAAGGGATAGAGTTGCTCCTGGAAAACCTACCGCCACATCCCTGGTATTTCGGCGGACAATGGCTGACTAACGCATTCATGGACGCAAATGAAATTCGTGATTTTATAGTCCCATTAGGTCTCGACATGTGCTACGACACTTCCCATCACAAGCTGTATTGCAACTGGGCTAAAGTCGACTTTTACGATCAGCTTAAGGTTCTACTACCGTATATCAGGCACCTGCACCTATCAGACGGTGCTGGTTTGGATGGTGAGGGTCTACAAATTGGAGAAGGCACAATTGATTGGGTGCATTTTTTCAGAGTGCTTGGAGACTACAGGGGAACCATGATCCCCGAGATATGGCGTGGTCACCAACGCCAAGGGGAGGGTTTCATTATCGCGATAGGGCGACTCTCTGCTGCATACTTCGAAGCTTTGGCTAACCCCGCTTCAATTGAAAAAGGATGAATTCTTACTTGAACACAAGATATGGTGAATGGCTGAACCGGCGCCGAATTTCCAACCTGACGCGCCAAATCGCTGTTCAAAATAGTCAGGGAACAAGCTCCAAACCCATAGTGTTCTTTAACGCATCCACTCGTCTACAAGGGCTCAGCCTCAACGCTGCATTTTCGCTTCTAACCAGTTGGAGCCTACACTTGACCGGGATTCCAGTTGTGCACTATGTATGCCGCTCAGGGATGAGCCACTGTGTATTGGGCACCAACCGCGCAGATCACAAATCACCTCCTCCCTGTAAAGCATGCATTGCACAATCGCGTCGTCTTTACGCGGGTTCCAATGTCCATTGGTTCGAATATAAACAGGATGATACCCTTACAACAGAGATACGTGACCTGAGTATCAATGAGTTAAGCAATTTTGAATACTTGGCAACACCTTCACCCACAGCTCGAGATTCACAATCCAAATCTTCAAACTCATCACTCCCACTTGGTCGCCTGGTTCTACCTTCAGTTCGATGGGCTTTACGGCGCCACAACCTGCCTGATGACGGCAAAACCCGCTATTTAATGCGCGAATACATCCTTTCGGCAAATAACATTGCCAGAGAATTTACTGCGTTTATTAATGACCAGCAGCCATTTGCGGCGCTTATCTTCAACGGCATTATGTACCCGGAAGCGACAGCAAGATGGGTTGCTCAAAATCATGGTATCAGAGTGATTACACACGAAGTGGGTTTTCAGCCTTTTTCTGGATTCTTCACCGATGGCGATGCTACTGCATATCCAATACACATCCCTGATAAATTCGAGCTCACTCCCGAACAAAATGAACATCTGGACGTCTATTTAGAACAGCGCTTCCAGGGCAAGTTCACAATGGCTGGCATCCGCTTTTGGCCTGAGATGCGCGGCCTGGATGAGGATTTCCAACACAAAGCTGCCCAGTTCCAGCAGATTGTGCCGGTGTTCACCAACGTTGTTTATGACACCAGCCAAGTGCATGCCAATCACTTGTTCCCTCACATGTTCGTTTGGCTTGATCTGGTGCTGGATTTGATTCGCTTGCATCCAGAAACCCTGTTCATCATCCGCGCCCACCCAGATGAAATGCGTCCCGGAACGAGAAAACAGAGCCGCGAGAGCGTGCGAGATTGGGGGATCCGAAATGGTATAGACGACCTGAGTAACGTTATTTACATCGACTCACAGGAATATATCAGTTCATACGAGCTTATCCAACGCGCCAAGTTTGTGATGGTCTATAATTCTTCCATCGGTATGGAAGCAGCCTTGATGGACGTACCTGTATTGTGCGGTGGTAAAGCTCGATATACCCAGTACCCCACCGTTTTCTTTCCGGAATCTCCTCAAGAGTTCCAAAAAACCGCCGAATCCTTCCTGACCGCCGAAAAAATTGAGGCATCACCCGAATTCCAACACAACGCACGCCGCTTCTTATACTATCAGCTTTACCGCGCATCGCTGCCCTTTAACCAATACTTGCAAACCGGGTCCCGCCTTGGTTTCGTTCATTTGAAGCCGTTTTCTTGGTCTGAACTCCTGCCTGAAAACTCAACCACTATGCAGGTCATCAAGGAAGGAATCATAAACGGGTCGCTTGTAGGACATCCAGTCGAGAATGAGGATCGATTCCTATTGCCTGCTGCACAATAAAAATCCTCTCACATACCAATATGTCCCCCAGAGAAAATACAGACCATAACGGTGAGACTGACACAACGCAAGTAAAAGAAAGCACTTCGCGTTGTGAAAAAATCGAAATTCTTCCAGTCGATTTACTGGATCAGAACCGTGACCTGGTGACGGAATTAAGGGGTTTTGCGCGCTCGCTTAAATTGGAGTTCGGTTGGCACTACCTGCTTGATATCATCTGGACTCTAACTCAATTAGGTGCGGTCGAACAAAAGCGTATTATGGATGCCGGGGCTGGAACGGGTTTAATGCAGTGGTGGCTTGCAGAAAATGGAGCCCAGGTCATCAGTGTGGATCGAGTCAGCCGAGCTAACCTGCCTCTCCGCTTCCGAAACCGTTACGACGTACAAGGATTGCGCCCAGAGGATCTAAATTCACCGGGACTGCTTTTTCCGACTTACAACCAAGAAGGTAGTGGATCAGCATCACAACAAACGACCAGGAAGTTAGTAACCCAAGGGCGTTATCTGTTTGAAATGACGCAGTACCTATCACGAAATTACTTCAAAGGATCAGATAAAAAAGCATCTCGTGGTCAAGTGAGCATCTACAACCAAAACCTGACCCATTTGATTGACATCCCGGACGACTCTTTTGACGCTGTCCTCGCAATATCAGCCCTTGAACATAATACAAAAGATGGGTTAAAAATAGTGGCACGTGAACTGCTCAGGGTTCTAAAACCCGGCGGCGTTTTATTGGCCACTCTATGTGCCGCCCGCGATCAGGACTGGCGGCATGAACCATCAAATGGTTGGTGCTTTACCGGAAACAGCCTCAAGAACTTATTCCAATTTGGAGATGATATACCCTCGAATTACGACCAATACGACCAGCTGTTCAATCAACTCAAGAACTGTGGTGATCTGCGCGATAACCTGGCAGAATTTTATTTTAAATCCGGGGATAATGGTATGCCCTGGGGAAAATGGGACCCCCAGTACCAACCCGTGGGAGTTTGCAAGATAAAAGGAAAGAAGGGACAATGACTTTAGATCAAACGCATTTAACCGAGCGCGTTCAAGCTCTCCTCGTGGAAGCTTTGCAGGTAGAACCCGATATTGTCACCCCCGAATTAACATTTGGTGATTTGCCACAGTGGGATTCATTAGGACATATGGAGGTGATGATGCGCCTGGAGGAACATTTTGGCGTCGAAATCAACGGTGATATGATCGCAGCATTAATCAGTGTACCTGAAATCTGCACTTACATAGAGGAGCAAAGTGATGGTTAATAAAGGCAGCGATGAGACCGTGAAGAACACAACAATCATTGAGATCGAACCTGCGGTATCAATCCCTGATTACATGGTTGGAGAAATTCAATCAAAACTTGCATATGTAGACGAGGCGATAAGCGAGGCTCAGGTAAAGCCCGACCGGATTGTGCTGCAAGTCCGAAGTCCCAACCTTCAAAGTAATGGTGAACTAACACCCGAACAGCGCGCAAAAATCGAGGAAAAGGTACAGAGGGTGGTCCGCTCGTTGGCTAAAGGTGTAATTAAACCCAAAGTTGTTGTGCTTGAGGACTATATGGATCGCCGGGTTCCTTACGACAGCGACCCTATGCCCGAGCTGATCGTCCGGGGAGAAATCAGCCAGGAAGGGAGGGGAATATATACTCTTGGTCCGCTGCTATCTAACCTAATTGATTATTTCGAAAGTCGATTTCTTGCGCTGGCAGAATCATTTGACGCAGTTCCTTACCGGTTCCCGACATTAATCTCTGCCCGCCAACTGGACAAGGTGAATTATTTCAGCTCTTTTCCACATTCGTTGACATTTGCTGCACATCTGCGGGGAGATCTTGATATCATAGACAACTTCGCAGGACAAGCCTCATGTGATGAACATGGTTTGAATACGCCGCCTGATTCCTTCGCCCAGGTGCAAACTCTGCTGTCACCTGCAGTGTGCTACCACCTATATTTTGCACTGGCGGATAAACCTCTCCCAAACGGGCAAATCACCGTGACTGCGGTTGGAAATTGCTTCCGTTACGAATCCATAAACCTCACCTCATTGGAACGATTGTGGGACTTCACCATGCGTGAGGTTATCTTTGTTGGACCCAAGGAATTTGTGCTCGACAATCGCGAAACCGCCCGCAAACGCATGACCCAGGTCTTCGATGAGATTGGGCTGGCATACCGGGTAGAAACCGCCAACGATCCATTCTTCATCGGCGAATTTCGCAAACAGGCGGCATTCCAGAGCGCATTCCAACTGAAATACGAAATTCGCGCCTCGCTGCCTTTCAAGGATTCAACACTGGCTGTCGGCTCTTACAACTACCACCAGGACTTCTTCGGGCGCAACTTTAGCATTAGCCTGCCAGATGATACTCCTGCCCACACAGGCTGCGTGGCTTTCGGTCTGGAAAGAATGGCTTTCGCCTTCCTGGCACAACACGGTCTCGAACCTTCCGGATGGCCAAATGCTGTAAAGGACACCCTCCAATGAACGATAAAGCTAAAAATCATGTACTATACCGCCAGGTAGAGGACACCGACCTGCCTGTAATAATGGCTATGTACACCGAACTCAACAGCTATTTTTATAAGCTCGGATATCGCCTGCCGCATCCCGAAAACGTAGGCCGGGTATGGCTGGATTCATTCCAAAGGACATTAGGTCGTTTCAGCAACATTTTTATCGCTGAGATCGAGAATCAGGTGGTTGGTTTTATGCTCTGCCGTATCAAGCAAGTCCCTCAATACATGGGTGGCGTGCTGGTAGGCGAACTCAGCGATATGTGGATATTATCTTCAGCCCGTCGTATGGGCGTAGGCGACAAACTTTCACGATTATCCATTGACTGGCTTCGTGGACAAGGCGCCCATTCCATCGAGATCCAGGTGCTCAGAGATAACGAAGCCAGTTGGAAGTTATATGAACGCATGGGTTTCCAATTGGAGTACCGCGCTGGTCGACTCTTATGGGAAGATTATATCGAAAGCGACACTCTTACTGAAGATGCTTGAAGTCACCCAACAGCAGGTAGTGCAGGCGCTGGAATCTCTCGGAATCAAAGAAGGTGATGGTCTCCTGGTTCATTCTGCGATTCACGTCCTGGGATATCCTGGCGGGGGTGTCGGTATGTATCTGGACGCAATCCTGAGTGTGATCGGTCCGCAAGGCACTTTAGCTGTGCCGGCTTTCAATTTCGACTTCGCCACCAGTGGGAGGTTCGACCCTAAAGAAACTCCCTCCAAGGGAATGGGGGTCTTCTCAGAATATGTACGCCAGCAGCCCGGAGCGCGGCGCACACTCCACCCGATGCAATCACTGGCGGTTTTGGGTTACTATAACAAAGACCTGACGCTGCGCGATACACCATCCGCTTTTGACATGGGCTCCGCTTTTGAGCGAATGCTTGAGTTAGATTTTAAATTGCTGCTGCTCGGGGCTGATATCCAGTCCGTCTCAATGCTGCACTACAGCGAGCAGCGTGCCGACGTCCCTTACCGTTTTTGGAAGGATTTCTCGGGGCAAATCCGGGCAGAAAATGATTGGGAACAACGCACCTACCGGATGTATGTACGCGATCTTGACCTTGATCCCAGAATTTCTCTTAAACCGGTCCAGGAATACCTGTTAGCCCAAAACCAGTGGTCATCAATATCCATCAACTATGGTCAATTAGCAGCCTGTCGGCTGATCGATTTTGTCAACGCAGTCGATCATTTCCTTAATGACGACCCCTGGTCATTAGTTACAAATCGAGCACAATAACATCGCAACCCGAAAAAATATGTCATCCATGCTGGAACTCATCGAGGAACTCTGGTACCTCAAGCGCGATATCATCTCCGATGGTTTCGACCTGGCATTGTACCGTCTGGCTGAGGAATTGTCCGGGGAGATGAAGATTCACAAATATCCATCAGGTGAACAATGCTGGACCTGGCACATTCCAGAAAAATGGACTTGCCAGGAGGCATATCTGGAGACCCTGGACGGTCACCGCCTGTTCGACTATGGCGACCACCCACTGCATGTAGTTTCATATTCACTGCCATTCGAGGGTATAGTAAACCGGGAAGAATTACTCAACCATCTGCACACACATCCAACCCTCCCGGATGCAATCCCGTTCATATTCAAATATTACGAGCGGGAGTGGGGATTATGCGCAACAAGAGAGCTTGTAGAGAATCTGACGGACGACGAGTACCGTGTCCTGATTCGGACAACATCCGAACCAGGGGAACTAAAAGTGGGGGAGATCGTAATACCAGGTGAGAGCGAAGAATCATTCGTGCTGACAGCTCACCTTTGCCATCCAGCCATGGCTAATGATGATCTGACTGGAGTGGTCGTCGGATTAGAAGTAGCACGCACTCTGCTGGAGAACCCACGACCCTATTACACATACCGGGTTCTCATCCTTCCAGAAACGATCGGCACGCTGGCGTTTTTAAGTCATCATGAGGACTTGATTCCCAGTATGGTCGGCGGGTTGTTCCTCGAAATGTTAGGCAACGATTCTCCACATGTACTGCAGGGCTCCTTCCAGCCACACAGCCAGGTTGATCTGTGCCTGATCTCTGCATTAACAGGGCTGGATCAGGACAGCTACAGCGCACCATACCGCACGGTGATCAACAACGACGAACGCCAATTCAACGCCCCCGGGGTGCGTGTTCCCATGCTCTCGCTTTCACGTGTTGAACCACCCAGCTCACCCACCCGTCCATACCGCGAGTACCACTCCAGTCTGGACACCCCGGCGATTGTGTCTCAAGCAAGATTAGAAGATTCCCGACAGGTTGTGCTTGGTTTGATCACTGCATGGGAGTGCAACCAATACGTGGTCAACCGCTTCAAAGGCGAAGTATTTTGCTCCGGGTACGGTATTTGGATCGATTACCGTCACAATCCAGAAGGTCATCGCCGTCTATTTGAGATTATGGAACGCTGCGATGGCGAACATACCGTCGCAGACATTGCCACGCAGTTGGACGTCTCTTTTCAAGCGGTCTGGGAGGTCGTAGAAATCTTGCTGCAGAAGGATCTGGTCTGGCTCAGCCGGACCCCACATAAAACCACACCTCGATGAATCCTCTCTACACGGGGAAGCACTGGCTCAAACTTGCACGCTGGAAGCGGCGCCGATATGCCGCTGCCCGTCGTTGGGGTTCCGAAGCGCTCCAAAAAACCCCGATAGTTTTTGGCAACGCCATGCCAAAATCCGGTTCCCACCTGATCATTCAGGTGCTGCAGGGCTTGCCAAAGCTGGGACCATTTGTTGATCCTGGATTCCCCCCTGTCAACCGTTCGGAAGACAACAGCAAATTACCTGAAGCTGATGTGCTGGCAAATCTTCAGCGTTTGCGTCCCGGGGATATCGCATACGGTTACGTTCATGCCAGGGGACCGTTTATCTCAGAGCTAACGAAACATGGTATAGCCACAGTGTTCGTTTATCGCGATCCGCGGGATGTTATCGTTTCACACGTATTCTACGCCACTGACATGCATAAAGGGCATGGAATGCACAGCTATTACACTGAGCAGCTGCAGACGATGGAAGAACGCATCAATGCGGCGATCCGGGGCGTCGAGGAACCCGGCTCTAAACTGACCTCGATCCAGGCGAAATACGAGAATTATCTGGGCTGGTTAGAAGGACCCAATGTCCTCAGTATGCGCTTTGAAGATTTAATTCTCAATCGTGAAACTGCTCTGGGTCAGATTACAGATTACCTGGAGACTCGGGGATATTCGCCCATCGTAGACCGCCGCCAGGCTGTAAACATTCTCGAGGAATCTATCGCTCCCCGCAGGTCTGGGACCTTCCGTAAGGGTCAGCCTGGCAATTGGCAAGAACATTTCACTGAATCTAACAAAGTCGTATTTAAAGAACAGGTTGGGGATTTGTTAGTTACACTGGGTTACGAAAAAAGCGCGAACTGGTAGATAAACTAACCACCCAACAGGTTCTATTCAGTACACGGATGAACACGGAATAACACGGATAATTTATCGAAGGTAAAAAAAAAACGGAAAAAATCAGTGTTTATCCGTGTGCAAAAAAGAATTATATCCAAAGTGTCAGGCGGGTAGTAGATAAACAAAGTTCTTATTTTGTACAGACAATCGTTCACACAGCCTGAATGCCTAAATCCGTACCCAAGAAAGCTAAACAAAAAATCTTCTCAAGAACCCGGTTGGTCAGACGTGCAGCGCGCCGGGCGGTTTGTATAACCCGCTATGGGGAAAAATCTCTGGACACCTCTCCGGTTTTTTTTGCAAATTCCTTTCCCAAAAGTGGGACCCATCTGCTCACCCAGGTTCTGGATGGTTTCACCCGCATCGGTCCAGCAGTCAACAGCGGACTGCCTGCGATCGTCACTTTTGAAGGGGACACAGGTCGACAGCGTCTCGTGAGCGAAATCATGAACGATATTGAACGGCTGCTCCCCGGGGATATCGCATACGGTCACCTGCACGCCATACCCGAAATTACCAACCTGCTGAGCAGTGAAGGAATGGCGACGTATTTCATTTACCGTGACCCGCGCGACGTCGTGGTCTCTCATGCGCACTACATAACAGAAATGGCGCCAGGACATATCCACTCCGAGTTCTTTCGTCAAGAGCTGCACAACTTCAATGAGCGCCTGCAGACCAGCATTGCAGGAATTGGAAACAATGAGTCAGGAACCGGAAGCAAGAAAGCCGACGTACCACCCCTTCCAAACATACACGAACGTTTCGAGCCGTATCTGAAGTGGTTGGACTGTCAAGAGGTGCTCAAACTGCGTTTTGAGGATTTTATCGACCAACGGGAAGAAACGGTTGGACGGGTCCTGGATCACGCGGTCAATCATGGATTTGTGCCTGTGGTTCCGCAGGAAAAAGCAGTACAAACTCTATTGGAAAACATAGATCCATCCAGTTCGCCTACATTTCGCAGCGGCAAGGTTGGCAGCTGGCGCACCGCTTTTGACAAAGAAAACAAAAGACTATTCAATGATGTCAGCGACGACTTATTAATTCGTCTGGGCTATGAAAAAAATAATGGGTGGGTAGAAAACAATGACTAACATCGTTGCACTTGTCCCAATGCGCCACCATTCGCAGCGCGTGCCCGGTAAGAATTACCGCCCCTTGGCTGGCAAACCGCTCTTCCACCATATTATCACTTCATTACTAAACTGCCCCGAAATCACCCAGGTTGTGGTAGATACCGACAGCCCTGCGATCACCAGTGGTCTCCAAGAACACTTTCCCCAGGTGACCATTATCAAAAGACCTGAGCGCCTGCGCGCTGATGACGTTGCGACGAACGAGGTATTGATATACGACTTATCTCAAGTGCAGTCTGACTGCTATCTACAAACCCACAGCACAAATCCGCTGCTGCGCCCTGAAACCATTTCAAAAGCAGTTCAAACCTTTATATCCAACTACCCGGTCTACGACTCGCTTTTCTCCGTAACACGAATGCAAACTCGCCTTTGGGATCAACTGGGAAAGGCGATCAATCACGATCCAGCTATTCTGCTCCAGACTCAAGACCTCCCGCCAGTTTATGAAGAAAACTCCTGTCTTTATATCTTCAAACGCCAGACACTATTGGCTCGCCGCAACCGTCTGGGGGAACGCCCGATGATGTTTGAGATTGATCCTCCCGAAGCATGGGATATCGACGAAGAGCTGGACTTCCAAATTGTTGAATTTTTAATGACGCAAGGGAAAGAAGATAATGGATAAGAGAAAGGTTCTTTCTCTTATTTCTTATAAATTTTTTTAGCGATTTATCTTATGCACACAGTCTTAGTTTCCGCCCCCTACATCATACCAATCATAGACCGCTTTCGGCACGTCTTTGAGGAACATCTCTTGAACTTGATCATCGCTGATGTCCATGAGCGTCTCAGCGATGAGCAAGTCCTGGCTTACGCCGGGCAATTCGATGGGACACTTTGTGGAGACGACCAATACACCTCCCGGGTCTTAGAAGCCTGCGCCCCCAGATTGAAAGTGATTTCCAAATGGGGCACCGGCATAGATTCAATCGACCAGCAAGCAGCCAGACGCCTGGGTATCAAAGTGCACCGCACACCAAGTGCTTTCACCTTGCCGGTAGCGGATACAGTATTGGGCTATATACTCGCTTTCGCCCGCCAGCATCCGAGGATGGATCGCGACATGAAAGCAGGTAAATGGGAAAAAATCCCCGGGCGCGCGCTCAGCGAATGCACAATGGGGGTCGTCGGCATCGGGAACATTGGAAAAGCCGTGATACGCCTGGGGCGCGCTTTCGGCATGCAGATCCTAGGTAACGACATCATCGAAATCGACCCCGACTTTGTACTCGAAAACGGGGTTGAAATGACAAGCCTGGATGACCTCCTAAGACGATCGGACTTCGTCAGTCTGAACTGCGACCTCAACCCGACCAGCTACCGGTTGATTAATAAGCTCTCCATGAGATTGATGAAACCCACTGCTGTCATAATCAACACATCACGCGGCACAATAATAGACGAAGGGGCATTGATTGAAGCATTACATAGCGGAACCATCGCCGGTGCTGCGCTTGACGTTTTTGAAGAAGAGCCTCTGCCCCTGGAAAGCCCACTCAGGCATATGGAGACCGTTATACTGGCTCCGCATAACGCAAACTCAAGCCCTGCAGCCTGGGAGCGCGTTCACTGGAACACCATCCGCAACCTGCTGGATGGATTAGGCATTACTCCATCATTTTAAGTACATACAGGCAGCACAATGACCCCTGACAATTCTCGTTTATCCCCTCATACCATGCTCATCACCGGTGCAGCCGGCGGCATTGGCCGCGCCACCGTGAAACTCTTCGCCGATAAAGGTTGGCGTGTAATCGGTGTCGACCGGGCGACTTTCGGAGAGCCTTTCCCCGATAGCGGGTTGTTCATTCAATCGGATATCTCTATCGGAGAGAATCTGGAATCGATTTTCAACCAGGCGCGCGCCTTCATAGAGACCCTTCACGCTTTGGTGAACAACGCCGCGCTGCAGATTGCCAAACCGATCCTCGAAACCACGGTAGAAGAATGGGACGCCGTGATGGCATCCAACCTGCGCTCCGTATTCCTGGGAATCAAACTTGCTCATCCCCTGCTCAAAGCTGCCGGTGGCGGGGCAATTGTGAACGTATCTTCAGTTCATGCGGTTGCAACATCGGCAGATATCGCTGCCTATGCTGCCAGCAAAGGAGGCTTACTGGCCCTGACACGCGCGGTGGCTATTGAATTCGCCCCTGATAATATCCGCGCCAATGCCATTCTGCCTGGCGCTGTTGATACCCCCATGCTGCGCGCTGGTCTGAACAGAGGGCACGTCAGCGGCGACGACATCGAAGCGCGCCTCGACAACCTGGGACGCAAGATTGTCAGCGGCCGGGTCGGTACGTCTGAGGAGATCGCACACGCCATCTACTTCCTGGCAGACGAAACCCAATCCTCCTATATGACCGGGCAAGCTTTGATTGTCGACGGGGGAGCCACGGCGCGCTTGAGCACAGAATAAAAAATATATCCTGCATATTTACTCACGAGAGTTGCTAATACTGTGTCAAATATGAATGCTTGGATTGTCGCACAGTGCGAACTCGAAGAGTCGAAGCAAGTTGCGAGGAGATTGCCACGGTCGCTGCGCTCCCTCCCTAATGACAACTTTATCTTTGATGTTTGACAGCTGAGCGAACGCAAAGAGTCGAAGTGAGTTACGAGGAGATTGGGCATCTGGAAAACGATGCTTCGGCATCCAAAAAGCGGATGCGGCATCTAAAAAGCAGATGCTTGCATATTCGGCTCAAACTACATGAGCTTGGCATACTTTGTATGCTTTGAAAAATGCATGGCAATGACACTGGGTAGTAAAGAGCACTGCTTGGGAGAACGATGCGGCATCTGGAAAACGATGCTTCGGCATCTAAAACAGATATGGATTGCTGAAGCATGGCTTCAGCTTTGTTACCATAAAGGCGCAAGCATGGCTTGCGCACTCCAAAGGATTATCGGCAAGCAAAGAAAGGATGCGGCATCCGAAGGGCGGATGCTTAGCGCTCCAGCAATAACAACTTAATCTATGATGGTTGACAGAGTACTAGTTTGAAAAAAAACATTAAACAGAGTCTCCCCGATTCGATCTGGCGCGCTGGAAGCAGCATACGCTCTACAATGCAATGTGCCTCCCAGTGGCCGGCGGCAACCCTCCACCCACTAAGAAGGGCAAGCATCCAGCGATTATCCGCTTACAAAGACAAAATGCGCAGCGAGCGCTGCTTCATCATTGGAAATGGACCCAGCCTGAAGCATACCGATCTCGCCAAGTTGAAATCCGAATATACTTTCGGAATGAACCGTATCTACCTGCTATTCCCTGATTTGGGATTCACGACAACCTATTACCTTTCGGTGAACAGCCTGGTGATCGAGCAATGCGCTGCCGATATACAAACCCTGCCCATCCCAAAATTCCTTTCATGGCGGTCGCACGACCTGGTCCAGCCCAGCGATGATACGATATTCCTGTTTACGACCTATACTGGTCCGAAGTTTGCCCGTGATGCAGGCGGTCGCATCTGGGAAGGCGCAACCGTGACTTACGTCGCCCTGCAATTAGCTTATTTCATGGGATTTGACCAGGTCGTTCTGATTGGCGTTGATCACAACTTCACAACCAAGGGTCAACCCAACACCACAATCACCTCCCAGGGCGATGACCCTGACCATTTTGATACTGCCTACTTCGGCAAGGGCTTCCGGTGGCAATTGCCTGATCTGGAGACCTCCGAATCCGCCTATCGTTTAGCGCGCAATGCTTACGAACAGGCTGGACGTCAGGTGTTGGATGCGACAGTCGACGGTAAACTGACTGTTTTCCCAAAGGTAGATTACGACACCCTCTTTAAATAACCGCAAGTAAGAAAATAAATGGTGACAAACTCAACACCTCGAGACACCTCAACCGATTCTGTTTCGCAAACCGGTTCATCCGTCCAGAATAAGCCTCATAATCGCTATTGGATCTTCATCGGGATAGGAGTACTGGTGATATTTGGCTTGGGACTGGCGCTTCGCCTGTACGACCTGACTGATCAACCTGTTGATTTTCACCCCACACGTCAACTGCGAGGAGCGATTATCGCCCGGGGGATTTATTATCAAATGTCAACCTCTGCTGACCCGGAAACCCGCCAGCAAGCCATCTCCTTTACAAAATCGACGGGCAAATATGAACCCTCCATCCTGGAATGGATTGTCGCCTCCACTTATCGACTCATAGGTAAGGAGCAATTGTGGATAGCGCGTTTATACACGATATTATTTTGGATCATCGGGGGTGCGGCTTTATTCGGGCTGGCTTTGCGTATGACGAATTATGCTCTGGCGGAGGAAGATGTCCCCTCAAAGAGAGTCATCACATACGGCAGCGTCGTTCTCGTACTCGCTTATTATTTCGTCCTGCCATTCGGCGTTCAAGCCAGCCGCTCCTTCCAGCCAGACCCTGGCATGGTGATGTGGATTTTGCTATCCATGTACACACTATACCGCTGGAGTGAGAATCGGGAATGGAAATGGGCTCTTTTGACAGGTTTATTGGCCGGGTTTGCCATTCTAACCAAGGCGGTGGCAATTTTTATCATCGCAGGTGCGGCTGTCGCCGTGGTCCTCTATACACTCGGGTTCAAGAGAAGCTGGCGTGACCCCCAGGTCTGGAGCATGGCAGTTCTGATGATATCACCCGCGGCTGTTTTTTATCTGGGGAAGGGCGCCCGGACATCTGAATACCTGTCCGGCTGGACCGTCTCACTTTCCCACCTCCTGCTGCAGCCCGCATTTTATATGCGCTGGTTAAACTTCGTCCAGGACCTGATGGGGCTAACCGTCTTGCTCCTGGCATTCACGGGCGTATTGATATCCAAACCCCGCAACCGGGCATTGCTAATCGGCTTATGGGTGGGTTATGTCCTTTACGGTCTCTTTTTACCTTACCAGATGTACACCCATAACTATTACCATTTGCAGTTAATCCCCATCATTTCGATCTCACTCCTTCCAATAGTTGGACTCATCTTAACCCGCATCGTCCAGCAAAGTAAAGTGTGGCAAGCTCTATTTGGGGTCGTCATCTTAGTTGGGGTGGGATATTTGAGCTGGATAGCAATACTCCCACAATACGCCCAAGACCACAGGCAAGAGCCAGCATACTGGGGAGAAATCGCTTCTCATCTTCCTGAAGATGGTAAGATCATGGCGCTTACACAGGATTATGGTTTCAGGTTAATGTACTATGGCTGGCGGAAAGTCACATTGTGGCCCAACCGCGCTGAACAAAAGCTCATGAAACTGCGCGGCAGCGATAAGGACTTCGAGGAATTCTTCAATAAACGCACCGACGGCAAAAATTACTTTATGATCACGTCATTCAACCAGTTTGACGACCAACCTGCTTTAAAGCAGTATCTTTACGATAATTATCCAATCCTGGCTGAGGGGGAGGGTTACCTGATCTTTGACATGCGGACCTCGCCGCAATAATTGGTGCAAGACCCGCGTGTACCTTAACACATGCATACAGCGACTGATCCATTAGTTTCAATTATTACCCCCTCATACAATCAAGCCAAATTCTTAGAGCAGACCATTCGCTCGGTACTGGCTCAGGATTACCAGCCTATCGAACTTATCATCATTGATGGTGCTTCAACGGACGGAAGTGTGGAGATCATCCGCAGATATGAGGCTGAATTAGCCTATTGGATTTCTGAACCCGACCAGGGGCAGGCTGATGCAATCAATAAAGGTTTTAATCGAGCCCGCGGAGATATCGTCGCCTGGTTAAATTCGGATGATTTATATCTGCCAGGAGCAGTGTCGCAAGCCGTTGATGTATTACAAACAGACCCCGAGCTGGGCATGGTTTTCAGCGACGCCCTGACGATCGATGCCCAGGGTAGACCATTGAACCTGCTCGTGTTTGGAGACTGGGGCTTAGAAGAGCTTATGAGCTTCCGAATCATCTGCCAGCCGGCGGTCTTTATGAGAAGGTTTGTCCTCGACCAGACCGGCTTCCTCGACCCAGATTTCCATTATCTTCTGGATCACCATTTGTGGATTCGGATTGCGAAGACAGCCCCGATTCGCCATGTCGTCACCGGCAGTAAAGCTGTCGGAAGAACGAGTGGCGAACCAAATTACAGCCTCTGGGCTGCCGCCCGCCACCATCCCGGGGCCAAGAACGTGAACCAGGCATCAGGATTTGGAGAGGAAGCTCTCCGGTTGCTTGCGTGGATGGAAGAGCAACCCGATCTGGTCCCGTTGGTGAAACGGTATAAGAAGCAAATATATGCAGGCGCATACCGCTTGAACGGGCGATACTTGTTGGATGGCGGTCAACCAAAAGCCGCCCTAAAATCTTACTGGCGTGCATTCACCAACAAACCCGGCTTCACAATGAAGCACAAGCACCGGATTCTGTACGCCACGACAAGTCTCATTGGTGCTGATGGATTAGTTGATCGATATTATCGCCTCCCACCAGAAAGAAAATCACTTCCAATCAAATCACATGAGCTTGAAGGGTGGCCAGGTCTGGATATAACTGAAACCAACGGGAAACAGCGTGCCTGATAATGAAACACGACCTATCCTGGTAACAGGCGTTCACCGTTCCGGTACCACCTGGGTTGGGAAAATGCTTGCGACCAGCGGTGAAGCCGTTTATATCAGTGAACCGCTCAACATCTGGCACCGACCCGGTATTCTACGTGCGCCGGTCAACCACTGGTACACTTACATTTGTGAACAAAACCAGGATGATTATCTGCCCGCCTTTCAGGAAACCCTGCGCCTCCAATATCATGTTCTGGAAGACATTAAATCCTTCCGCAGGTTTAAAGATCTGCCGCGTATGCTGCTGTCCTGCAGCAGTTTTTTTCTGGGAAGAATGCAGGATAAACGCCCGCTGCTCAAAGACCCTTTCGCGGTCTTTTCGGCGCCCTGGTTTGGGAAGACGTTGGGCTGCCAGGTGGTCATCATAGTGCGTCACCCAGCAGCCATTGCCAGCAGTTTAAAGCGCCTGGGTTGGTCGTTCGATTTCGAGCACTTACTGGCGCAGCCGCTCCTGATGAACGATTTGCTTGAACCATATCGCGACGATATGCTATCGATGACAGGAAACCCGCATGACATCATCGGACAGAGCGGTTTGCTGTGGCGTATGATCTACCAGGTAGTGGCACAATATGAATCTAAATATCCTCAATTCCAGGTAGTGCGCCACGAGGATTTGTCCCTCGATCCTATTGACAGTTTTCGCAGCCTTTTCAATAGCCTCGGTCTGAGCTTTACCGCACACGTAAAACAAGTCATTAATACATCAAGCAGCCAGGACAATCCGGGGGAACGGGCGGACAAATCCATTTACGCAACCCGCCTCAACAGCCAGGCAAACCTCAATAATTGGAAACGCCGTCTAGACCCGGACGAGATCACTCGTTTACACAGTTTGACAAAAGATACAGCCGCGATCTATTATTCCGAAGAATCCTGGCAGTAGAACATGCCGTCATCACCCCTCGTTTCTATTGTCACGCCATCATATAACCAGGCTCAGTTTCTCGAGGGAACTATCCTGTCTGTATTGGCTCAGGATTATGCGCCCGTCGAATATATCATCGTGGACGGAGGGTCAACGGATGGCAGCCCGGAGATCATCCAGAAATATGCCGACCGGTTAGCGTGGTGGGTTTCTGAGCCGGACAAGGGACAAACGGATGCCATCAACAAAGGTTTTAAACGCGCACAAGGCGACGTTCTTGCCTGGTTGAACTCAGACGATTCGTATCTACCCAATGCGTTATCTGAGGCGGTGAAATTCCTGCAGACACACCCTCATGTAGGAATGGTCTACGGGGACGCCAATCTGGTCGACGAAAACGGGCACCTGCTCGGAAAGTTCCCCGCCCGGCAAACGGACTACCGCCGTTTAATGCGCGGTTACGTCCATATCCCTCAGCAAGCGTCTTTTTTTCGGGCTGAGCTGTGGCAGGAGGTCGGTCCACTCGATCCGACCTTCTATTTCGCTATGGATTACGACTTATGGGTGCGAATCGCACGCGTATCTACCTTACACTACTACCCCCAAACCTGGGCCAACTTCCGTTTACATAACTCTGGCAAGTCAATAGCCGAGGATGACCGTTGCTGGCCCGAGATGGTGCGAGTACACCGCCGTGAGGGCGGAAGTTGGTTCTCGTGGTTGGTTTTTAAAACCAAAATCCGCCCACTACTATTTTCGTGGATTCCGTTGAGCCTACGCCTGTGGCTACGACGCAATCTAATATAAAGAACAACAATTATGGATAAGACAGCCAGAAGCTCAATATATGATTCATCGAAGCAAGTCTCCCCGGAACTCGAGGAACTGCGGGAAATTATTCGCTACCGCAATCTTGTAAACCAGATGGTGAGGCGGGACCTCTTGATGCGCTACAAGCGATCGGTCCTGGGGGTTGCATGGACGATGCTGAACCCTTTAGGCACTGCCATTGTGCTTACGGTTGTTTTTTCGAGTGTGTTCGGGGGCGCAGATAAAGGCTACCCCGTTTATGTATTATCTGGTCTGATTGCCTGGAATTTTTTCTCCCAAACAACCAATGCGGCAATTGTAAATCTTGTTTGGGGTGGTGGTTTACTCAATCGAATCTATATTCCAAGGACTGTGTTCGGTGTATCTGCCGTCGGGACTGGTCTTGTGAATCTGCTTCTATCACTTGTTCCCTTGATCATCATTATGCTGGTTATAAGCATTCCTCTTGCACCCAGCATGCTCATCTTACCTATTCCAATTCTATTCCTGGCAATGTTCTCTCTTGGGGTAGGTCTTTTTATCTCTAGCTTAGCCATCTATTATTCAGACGTAGCTGAAATGTACCAGATTGTTCTAATGGCTTGGTTCTATCTCAGTCCTGTTATATTTAAGGATGATTTTCTACCACCGCAAGTACTAACAGTAATTAAACTCGTAAATCCAATGTACCATCTGATCAACCTCTTCCGGACGCCAATTTACGAAGGAAGAATCCCTGATTTATCCGAGTTTTTGGTGTCGGGATTGTGGGCTATAACTGCACTAATCATCGGTTGGGTAGTTTTTTCAAGAAGAGCAGACGAGTTCGCATATCATGTCTAAACAAGACTCAAAAGCAATTAAATTTGATAAGGTAGGGGTGCGCTACCGTATTCCCAGCGAACGTATTAGCAGTTTCAAAGAATATTCAATTCGCTGGATACAGAGAAAGGTCACCCACCGTGATTTTTGGGCTCTAAGAGATGTAAATCTGAGTGTAGACAGAGGTGAAACCTTTGGACTGATCGGTCCCAATGGGGCAGGTAAGAGCACATTGTTAAAATTAATCGCCCGCGTTTTCAAACCAACTTCCGGACGGGTAGTAGTAAGGGGACATGTTGCACCCCTGTTGGAATTTGGGGCTGGGTTTCACCCAGAATTGACGGGGCGTGAAAACATTTATTTAAACGGCGCACTTATGGGCTTTGCACACCATGAAATGGAGGCAAAGTTCGAAGGGATTGTAGACTTCTCCGAATTGTGGGACTTCATTGATGTACCCTTACGCACATACTCATCCGGCATGTGGGCGCGCCTCGGATTTGCGGTCGCAACTGATGTGGACGCGGATATCCTGCTCATCGACGAGGTCCTATCGGTAGGTGATGAGTCTTTCCAGCGAAAAAGCTCAATCAGGATGCAGGAGTTTCGAGATCGGGGTACAAGCAGTGTGCTGGTCTCACACAATATGGACATGATAATAAAAATGTGCGATCGTACTGCATGGTTGGATCATGGACAGATAAAGGCGGTCGGAAAAACAAGCGAGGTAGTCCAGGCTTACCTTAAAAACACAATTGAATAATTCGTTTTGATAAACATTAGATATAAAAGCTCACTAGTGGATTAGTTACTTGCGATTGCTGCTCCCAGAAAGAATAAAAACATACCCATCTAAAAATTCTTGTTTGACAAAATAAATGGTGAAAGCAAACAAATACAGACGGATAATTAAAAAACTTGTTTTTCCATCCATATATATATTTGCCGTCACAACACTTCTCAGTTATCTGTATTACGATTGGGCGTATGACGATCCATTTATAACTTATCGGTATGCGCAAAATTTAGCGAACGGTCTAGGTTTCGTTTACAATCAAGGTTTTCGTGTTCAAAGCACAACAACGCCATTATTCACCATACTATTAGCCGCCCTTTATCCCTTTTGGGCAGATATTCCTCATCTTGCAATTTTTCTTGGCGCTTTTAGTCTCGCTATAGGAGCAGTTTTCCTATGGGAACTTGCTCAAACCTTGCAAACTCCTATTGTGGGGTGGGCAAGTTTATTGTTATTCCCCACTTTCCCCCTCCTGTTACCTACGCTTGGGTCAGAGACGCCGATTTACTTAGCATTCTGCTTGGGAGCGTTTACATTTTACAGTCGTAGAAGATACGACGTTTCAGCCATTTTTTCCGCCTTGGCTGTCCTCTCAAGACCAGATGGCGTTCTTATACCTTTAATTCTCGCGGCTCATTACCTAATTATATTACGTCAACAAATCCCATGGAGATCAATACTGATTTTCTTTATCCTAACCCTACCATGGTTCATCTTTGCCTGGGAATATTTTGGATCACCTATTCCCGTTACTCTGGCAGCAAAGCAACAACAAGGAATAATGAACATCAGTCAACGTTTTGCCCCGGGGTTATTAACAATAGTCAAACCATATTCAAATCGTTGGTACTATTGGGTGGAAGCGATCCTGGCGTTATCAGGAATAATATTTATGGTTCTGCGCGCAAGAGCATGGGTGCTCTTTCTCACTTGGACGGCGCTTTATTTTATCGCTTATTCTCTATTGGGTGTAAGCCGCTATTTCTGGTATTATGCACCCTTGGTTCCCGGTTTCATAGTTCTCATAGGATTAGGGCTAACAACAGTACTATATGTTGGAGACCAGCTACTTAAACAACCAGACTATAAAAAAACACTAGGGCAAAGATTCCAATTATTCTTGGTTATAGGCCTAATTTTATTTGTCTTTATTGGTCAGGGAATTAGCGTATGGCAATTACATCAACGGGTTGATTCTCGTTTCCCAATTTATCGTGCTGTCGGGGAATGGATTAATGCAAATACTCCAAAGGACGCACAAATTGCTACACTAGAAGTGGGAATAATCGGTTATTATGCTCAGCGACACATTGTGGGTTTCGCTGGTCTCATCCAACCAGAAGTTGGCAACCAGTTGACATTCGACAACACTTATGAAGATGCTGCTTTGTGGGCAACGGAAAACTACCAACCAGATTACTTAGTGCTGGTTTCAGGTCTCTTCACAAGACTTGAGCAAGGCTGTGTCGCACAGCATTGCCAGGTCATCGAACAATTTCCAGGCAAACTATATGGCTTTAGAAGCAACTTGAATATATTATCCTGCATTAATGAATAGTTGTTGAGGTTTCCAGAGCCGTTTAATTAAGTGAGATATTTCACATTCCCTTGAATGAATAAGAAAACATCCCACTAATATTTCTCTTTATTGGATTAAAAATGATGAAACCCAGGGCACTTCGGTAAACGATTTCAATGTACAATACAACATCATCATGGTAAGAAAATAATGGAATTTGCTGGTACCTCCATTCCCGGTGTCATCTTGATTAAACCAAAGATATTCACTGACAAACGCGGCTTTTTCTTCGAAACGTATCAAGCCAAGGTGTTAGCGACTGCAGGTATTACAGCCACACTTGTACAAGAAAACCAATCCGGTTCGGGACAGGGCACGCTACGAGGTTTGCATTACCAAATCAAACATGTTCAAGGTAAATTGGTGCGGGTCGTCGTTGGAGAAGTATTTGATGTAGCTGTGGACATGCGCCGCAGTTCAGCGACCTTCGGCAAATGGGTGGGCACATATTTGTCGTCCGAAAATAAAAACCAGGTCTGGATACCCCCTGGTTTTGCCCATGGATTTTATGTGTTGAGCGAATGGGCGGAATTTCTTTACAAAGTCAGTGATTTTTACGCCCCACAGTGGGAACGCACCCTGATTTGGAATGACCAAGATGTTGACATTGAATGGCCTCTTGTTAATAACCAAGATCCTTTATTATCAACTAATGACGCCCTGGGGTTGCCGTTAAAACAAAGCGAACTTTTTGAATAATCTAATTACCTCAATCTGAAGAAAACGACCATTGGAGAAAGAATGCGAAACATCTTGATCACCGGTGGTGCCGGATTCATTGGCTCAAATTTCATCCGCTACCTGCTGAATACCGAGCCTGACGTAAAAGTAATCAATCTTGATCTTTTGACATACGCAGGCAGCCTGGAGAACCTAAAAGACCTGCCTGACCCAAACCGCCACATCTTTGTGAAAGGCGATATTTGCGACCAAGCTCTGTTGGAAGACTTACTGAGTGAACACCAGATTGATACGATCGTTCACTTTGCCGCCGAAACTCATGTCGACCGTTCGATCCTCGATGCGGGACAATTCATCCAAACCAACGTCGTAGGAACATTCAAGCTCTTAGAAGCTGCTCGAAAGAAATGGTTGGAAGAAAAGCCCTCAGGAACTGCAGCGGCACAAGATGTGCATTTTCACCATGTCTCAACAGATGAGGTTTATGGCTCTCTCGAGCCTGACGATCAACCATTCTCAGAAACCACGAACTACGCACCAAATTCGCCATATGCTGCTTCAAAAGCCGGCAGCGACCACCTCGTGCGTGCTTATGGACAAACCTATGGGCTACCATACACAATCACTAACTGCTCTAACAATTATGGTCCGTACCAGTTCCCTGAGAAATTAATACCACTTATACTATTAAACGCAATGGACGGTCAGCCCCTTCCAGTTTACGGTGACGGACGGCAAATCCGCGATTGGTTGTTCGTCGAAGATCACTGCAGCGCAATCCTGACGGTTCTAAAAAATGGTATCCCAGGAGAAACATACAACATTGGGGGAGGCAACCAACCCACAAACCTGGTCGTTGTAAACACGCTGTGTGAAATCCTGGATGAATGCCAACCGAACTCTCCGTTTATCCCGCATCAAGAGCTAATTAAATATGTCCCCGATCGACCCGGTCACGACCGCCGCTACGCAATGGACATAACAAAGATCAAGCATGAGCTGGATTGGGAACCGCGCCAATCCCTGGCAAATGGGCTGCTTAAAACCGTTGAGTGGTATCTGTCGCACCCAGAATGGATCAACGCAATTCGGGATCAGCAAGAATTTCAAGGCTGGCTGCAACTCAATTACGAAGCGCGTGGAGGAGGGTCAAATAAATTATGAAGGGTATTATCCTTGCCGGTGGACACGGCACCCGGCTGTTTCCCTTGACATTTGGCACAAGCAAGCAATTGCTGCCTGTGTACGATAAGCCTATGGTGTACTACCCACTGTCCATGTTGATGCTGGCAGGAATTCGGGAAATTCTTCTGATCAGCACTTCCGCTGCACTGCCAGCTTTTCAAACTCTTCTTGGTGATGGAAGCCAATGGGGATTAGAATTCAAATACGCAGAACAATCTGAACCGCGCGGTTTAGCAGATGCGTTTCTGGTCCAGCCGGACTTTATCGGGGACCAACCGGTTTGTTTGATTTTAGGAGATAATATTTTCTACGGTCACGGGTTACGCACCTTGCTGAGCGAAGCCGCCAAAATCACCCATGGCGCATTAATCTTCGCCTATCCAGTGCGAGATCCGCAGCGCTATGGTGTGGTTGAATTTGATAAGAACGGTCGTGTGCTTAGCATCGAAGAAAAACCAAAAGAACCGCGATCACACTACGCTGTTCCCGGATTGTATTTCTACGACGGCAAGGCTGTTGAGATTGCTTCTAATTTAAAAATATCGGCGCGCGGTGAATTGGAAATCACCGATCTCAACAAAGTCTATTTAGAGCGCGGTGATTTGCGCGTCAGTGTAATGGGGCGCGGCGTAGCCTGGCTCGACGCCGGTACTCACGAATCGCTGCTGCAGGCGGCAAATTTCGTCCAGACGGTGGAAGAACGCCAGGGAATGATGATCTCCTGCCCAGAAGAAATCGCATACCGGATGGGATTCATCAATTCAGATCAGCTTCTCCGGCAAGCTCAGCGCTTCAGCGGTAATCAATATGGAGCCTATTTGCTTCGATTGCTGGATGAAGATTTCCCCTTCCAAAATAGTTAAGCGAATCTTCAACGCCACTTCAGCACACAGGATTAGAGCGAAAAAAAAAGGCGCAGCACTGATCCACTACTCAACGGATTATGTATTCGACGGCACAAAAGGAAGCCCTAATAAAGAATCCGATTTTACAAACCCCCTAAGTGTGTATGGCAAAAGTAAATTGTCCGGCGAACAAGCGATCAGCCAGGTAGGAGGTGTCTATTTGATCTTGCGCACCTGTTGGCTTTACAGTTTGAGGGCAAATAACTTCCTGACCAAAGTACTGCGCTGGTCGAGGCAGCAAGAGACACTAATGATCGTGGAAGATCAGATTGGCAGCCCGACCTGGGCGCGCATGTTAGCCGAGGCTATTGCCGAACTGCTCGCTGCAAGAAGGGATGAAGTGGTTGGCTGGATCGATGAATGTAAGGGAATCTATCACCTGGCTGACATCGGCACTGCGAGCCGCCTTGATTGGGCACGCGCAACCTTACGGGGTGATCTAGACAAAGACAGCCAGATAACCCGCACAATCATGCCCGCATTGTCTGCCGACTTCCCCACTGTCGCCGAACGACCGCTTTTCTCAGCTCTGAACTGCGATCACTATATGGAAACCTTTGGTCTGCGATTACAGGATTGGGAAAGCACACTCCGATTGGCACTAGAGAACACATATTACACATAATGAATACAGACAATGAATCGGAACTCTATGATGCATTTTACTTCACACACGGTTGCAGTTTTCCATACGAGCGCAATAAACACTGGTTGGATTTTTTCGATAAGATTGCCGCGCAAATTGTCAAATCCATCCAGCCGAAGAATGTATTTGACGCCGGATGCGCTCTGGGTCTCTTGGTTGAGGGATTGCGCCAGCGTGGTGGAGCTGCGGTCGGAGTAGACATATCCGAATACGCTATCGATAACGTTCACCCCGACGTCCAACCTTACTGCTGGTTGGGTTCAGTGACTGATCCACTTCCGCAGAAATTTGATCTAATCGTCTCGATCGAAGTCCTGGAACACCTTTCACCAAGGGATGCCGAAAAAGCTGTTGAGAATTTTTGCCGCTTTAGCGACGACGTAATAATCTCCACAACGCCTACGCACTATGGTTAAGCGACACATTTCAACGTCCAGCCGTCAGAATACTGGGCTGAATTATTCGCGCGTAAAGGTTTCTTCAGAGCCATCGACTACGATGCGTAGTTTATTACTCCCTGGACGATACGCTTCTGCCGCAAATCCCTGCCCGTTCACCGTTTAGTGCGCGACTACGAACGCAAGTTCTATTTGCTTTGGAAGGAAAACTCGGATCTGCGCGAACTGAAATTAGAGATGCGCACAGTCTTATCGTCAAATGAGCATAAGCTGCAAGAACTTGAAAATCAGGTTCAGGAATTTCAAGAAGCGCGTACTGAAATAGAACTTCAACTAGAAGACACTCAAAATCAATTGGCGGATGTCCTCAACAGCCGGAGCTGGCAGCTGATGCAGAGATTCCAAAGAATCCGGCTGCGTTTAATTCCCCAAAACAACTTGAGAGAAAAATTATTCCTGGGAATCCTGCGTAGATTTTAATAGCCATAGGAAATATTTAATGCCGGAAACCTTCTTAAACACAACTAACCAAGAATTAAATAAGATGGTTGAATCATTGGAATGGTATCACACCATAGACTTGGGAAACGGCATTATTACAAAGGGTCATTATGACCACAGACCCTACCTCCATTACTACCGGATACCAGAAGATCTATCTGGGAAGACAGTACTAGACATCGGTGCTGCAAGCGGTTTTTTCTCTTTTGAGTTTGAAAAACGGGGTGCAAATGTAACCGCCACAGACCTACCCGAATGGTTCGATCACGATTTTGGACCCGCCTATGATCCGGATCAATCAGAAAAAAGTGGGGGCATATATCTCCACCGACCATTCGAAGTTGCCAAGAAAGCTCTCGGGGCAAGGGTGAATAAAAAACTCATAAACATTTATGAGATCTCACCCGAAACAGTTGGCACGTTTGACTTAGTTTTTTGCGGCAGTCTTCTTCTGCACTTAACTGACCCCATTAAAGCCTTTTGGAATATTGCCAGTGTTACGAAAGAAAAAGCGATTGTGGCGACGGTTATAACTCGTGAGGAATCTATGCGTCCGACAGCTACTATGCTGGGCTACCAAAGGGGGGATGTTTGGTGGATACCAACAAGAACGACACTTGAACTCATGGCAGTAACTGCAGGTTTTGAAGGCGTTGAATGGATAAGTGAATTCCAGCTTAACCTGCGTGGTAAGTCAACAGGACCATACCACGGCGTTCTACATGCCTATAAAACAGCTGAAAATTGTACACCACAAATAAAAAATATGGATGAAATCATAAGCCAGGTGCATGATGTGCCTGATTTAGAACGAGAAGTAGAACATATGAGGACAGAGATTGAAGCTATACGACAGCAATTACAGCTTTATGAACAAAGCCGAGTGTATAGACTGCCGCGCTGGATTCACAAGCAAATTCGGGGAATTCGTAACTCACTAGGTAATTAATATATCTGAGCAGTGTTCGCCATGTAAGACGAATGCAAATGATAGAGCAATCGATATCCGTAAACAACTTCTTGGTGTTTAGGGTTGATGATTTCACTCTAATCTTGATGCTATTATATATAACTAACCCCGTGTGCAAGTATTCAGGGCTGGTACAAAAAATGGAACTTCATACACAAGGACGTTACTCAACAACCGAGTGTAAAGGAGTTCCAAGATGGATACTAACACATTTTTAATACACGTGTATTGCATAGTTGACGATTTCATGAAAGGCAAACGCAGACGTAAACGAGGCCCACAACCATTACTAAGTGACAGTGAAGTAATCACCATGGAGATCATCGGCTCTTTCTTAGGCATTGGTTATTTCTTCACGGCTGTTTTACACACAATAACATTAGCAGACATGGACCGTTTTACTACCCCTTTTAATTGGCTTTCTATCTTTGTTATTCTCTTGAAAATAGACTATCATATACAACAAAGCCGATATGAGTCAAATATCCAACCACACAGGAGCAATCAACATGCTAGGACGACAAATTGACGGTATGTCCTCTAATCATATAAGGGAACAAAACAACACTCTGTGGAATTTTGATGTTGAACTTCACGATGTTACATCCTTCGCAGCAGATTTTGACTTAGAACCTCTGAGTGTAATTTCAACAGCGCATGCATGGATGACCCGCGCCGAACGCTTGTTGCTATACACATTAACATTTACATTGCGTCCAAGAATCTACCTGGAAATCGGCATCTTAAATGGCGGCTCTGCTCTCATCGTCTGCACCGCAATGGATACACTTAATTTGTCTGGGAAAATAATCGGGATTGATCCTGAATCACAAATTGACGTTGAAACTTTACACAAGCTGGAACATCGCACAATCATTTTCAAAGCGCACTCTCCCGACATCCTTCCAAAAGCACGAGATGTCGCTGGTCAACCGTTTGATTTGGTACTCATTGACGGTGATCATAGTTTCGAGGGTGTACTTCGTGATGGGCAAGGTGTACTACCCCATTGTCGAAGCGGCGCATTCATACTGTTCCATGATTGCTTCTTTACAGATGTAAAGAAAGGTATTGATGATTTTGTACTATCGAATCCACGACGACTTATAGACCTTGGACCACTCACTCGAGAAAAAACTGTACAAGAAACGCCTGAAGGGCAAATAAATTGGGGAGGATTGCGAGCAGTTCAGGTCAGATAAGGAAAATAAATCCATTCCACAATGTTTAATTTTTCAATTTAACTCGTGGATTGATATCTGTAAGTTTCAATAATTATGGACTGTAAAGAACAGTTACAAATTAATCAGGATAGTACCGTTCAAGACATTTACCAACGTGGACGTTTAGTCCATTGGAATGAGATTGCTCGACAGATGGATCATTGGTCCAGTTTAGGTGCCCATTGTTATTAGCGGTTGGTTGAAGTTTATAAATCATTAATCGCTCTTGACCAACGCATGTTGGAAATCAGTTGTAGACGTGATGATTTACAGGCTGCGATGTTTCCCAAGTTTGGGGCTGGGGTGGATTTTTATAGCGAGATAATCAAACGGTGTTCAATCAGGCCAAGAAATTGTCATCACCACACACCGGATAGATTGTCAACTCCTACAGCCATTTATGAGGGCTACCTCTTGCGCTTACAACAACCTGTCTCAGTCTTAGCAAGCCTACTTCTTACCATAACAAGTAAACCCTGGAGGATATCTCCAACGTATTATATTTAGCTAACTTTGAAGTCATTCGTTATTGGTCAGCAATCCTCTGGCGAATCCGCACACCACTTCTGGATTGCTACACCTTAACTATCAATGCAATTGAACCCATATAAATTCTCCTGATATCTGAAAGTTTCCTAAGTCTCGCTACTAGACACATTTCAACGATATGACAGCAAATTCTACTCAACAACTTGATTCAAAAAAATATGTTCTGATAATCAGCCACGATATTATCAGCGCTCAAATGGCTGGTCCTGGCATCCGGTATTACCACCTTGCTGAGGTGTTGAGCCACAAATTTAACGTGTTGCTTGCTATCCCCAATGAACCAGATCTGGCTATTAAACAAGCAATCTGCATTTGTCTCAATATTGTAGAGGTGACTGGCACTCTTTACAATTTCTCGCCGACGATGCTTCGGTCATCCTGATAAATGGTTATCAGGCAGTTGATCGCAGAAACTCGCAAAAGGATGTTTGCCAAACCAGGTAGACGGGAGCGTTACGATTACGAATACAAGCGAAATGGTGTGCGCAATCTGAACATCTTCCTTGAACCCTTGACCGGTCAGCGGGCGATTAAGATCACTGAGCGTCGTACCCGACAGGATTTCGCCCACTGTATGCGTTGGATGGTAGATGAACTTTATCCGGACGCAGAGATGATCCGAGTGGTGTTGGACAACTTGAATACCCATAAACCAGCTTCTTTGTATGTCACCTTCCCACCTGCTGAGGCGTTACGCATTCTTAAAAAAATTGGGTTCCATTACACACCCAAGTATGGTAGTTGGCTGAACATGGCCGAGATCGAATGGAGTGTTTACACTCGCAGTTTACCCAAACACATCCCAGATGAAACCATTCTTTTCAAGGAAGTCAATGCTTTGACGATTGAGCGTAATCAAAAGAAATCCTCTGTAAATTGGCGCTTTCAAGCCAGCAATTCTCGTATCAAACTCAAACAGCTTTATCCATCACTACCAGCGTGACGGAGTACCAGGCTATTCATTCCGAGAAGAACCTTTTTATTTTTGTGATCGGAGTTGGGGTCAATCCAAAATGTCGTTCTGTATTCAATTGGAAGCAGCCATAAGTGTGTGGAAAATGCGTTTTGAATACCGTGATCTGGGACGTCTCAAATAATTCCAGGTTATTAGCCTGAAAGCAATTATTGACTCTTACGAAAAGAGCGATTATTCTCATATTCTCACATATATTTCGGTTTTAGCGTTAAATACTCACTGCAAATAATGAGAAAACAACAAAATCTTCCTATCAATATCTGGGTTTGGATCTCAAGTTCAAATCCAATACGCATTATTGCAATTGTGATTATTGCTATTGGAATTCGTATATATCTTTTTTATATTTTTCCAATATTTATTACGAATGACTCTGGGGATTATCTTGCAGCAACCAGAGATATTTTCTACCATATGAATTTTTATAGTAATGGCTTACGAGATGTAAGATTGCCTGGATATCCGGTCCTTCTAACACTTACTTATCAATTAACTGAAATGCAATCAAATAGAATAGTTCTGTTACAAACATGTATTGGTATTTTATGTGTAATTTTCGGATTTCTAATAGGTTATTTACTACAATCACATCTAATAGCAGAAGTTTTAGCACTTTTTTTATCTATTAACCCAATTTATCTATTATTTGAACACACTCTTATGACGGAAACTTTATTCCTGTTCGAGATACTTGCATTTTTAATTTCAGTCTTAATTTGCTTTTATTGGAAATTAAATTGGTACACAGGAGCATTACTTGGGTTTGCTTTTGCTACTTGTACACTTACGAGGTTAAACGGTCTTCTCTTCTGTATGGTTATGATCATGGGCATATTTATATTAATACTGGCTCAAAAACGCGCCCTCCCTAATCAGGTTATTTTCAAACAAACATCAGACAAGGATATCTTTTATTTCATTACTGCATTCAGCCTGATCTTAATTTTAATTATTGGACCATGGTTATGGAGAAATAAAAATTTGTATAATTCATTATCTATATATAATTTTAGTAATCGAAATCTTGTAATCTATAAATCCTTTCATGGTCAAATTGATAATTCTTTACCAATCTTGAAAAAAATAAACAATGAATTAAATATCGAGGAGGTGAATTGGGATTGGCTTTGGCGGTTTTCACGTGCATATTCAACACCTGAATCAGAAAGAATAGCAAGAGGAATATTGTTGGAACAGATAATCAATCATCCAACTAATCATCTTGAAGATATCTTGAGTAGTTTCGAATGTTTTGGGGGTTATTGCAAGACGCTTTCGGGTAATCGGGGCGCGGTCAGATATTGGTTTTTATATATAATTAATAACCCATCACTGTTACATGAGACAAATACAAAATCCTGGATAAGCACATCGAACCCAGATTTTAATTACGTAGAGAACGAATATATTTCTCCTATCCTGGAGCTGTGGAGCAATGCAGGAATTTTTTATTTACTTTATATCCGCCCATTTCTACTTATCCTTTATTTTGTACTTGTTTCTCTTTACATAGTGTATTTATTCGGAAATAAAGGTGATACTTTTGATCTCCATTTAATTTTCATTTTTTTGCTTTCTATGGGCTATCTTTTTACCATTTTACTTCATTCTCTGACACTATCTGCCGCTGATCGCTTTGCTTCTATCTTTGACGTTATATTAATCATAGTAATCATGTTACTATTAAAACGCTTTCGTCGCACAAAATTTCTGGATATTAGGCAAAAAGAAAAATCAATTGATCAATTTTCTCACCGGTAATTTTCTGACTTGTAGAGCGTCAAACCTGAATCTTTGGATAGAGACGCTTTAGCTTGATACGAGCATCGGCGGTAGTGAACCGCCAATCAACCTTAACAACATCATAATTACGTTGAGTCTCCCAAGCTTCAACTTAATGGAAAAAGAATCCCATATCAGGTATCCATCGATCCAGACATTGTCTAGCCAATACAATGGGTTCGATCTCAGCCATGTTGAGCCAGCTACCGTGTTTAGGTATGAAGTGGAACTCAAAACGCTGAACTAACCGTCTGGCTTCATGCAGCTCAAAGGTTTCATTGAAAGCGGCTGGCGTATGCGTATTGAGATTGTCCATCACGACAACGATCTTTTCCGCGTCGGGATAGAGCACATCGGAGAGTTCTTGCATTACTTCGGCCCAATCCTTGCGAGTACGACGGTCCTTAACTTTGACATAGTGCTGACCCTGCAAAGGCTCAAAGACCATGAATAGATTGGCGACACCCTGGCGTTTGTACTCATAATCATATCGTTCAGGTTGTCCTGGTTTTGTAGCTATCGGTTCACGAGTATCAGTCGGTAATTGTTTGTGAACTTCATCCATGCAAATCAGCGGGAGCTTGGGAACGTATGGCCGTATGTATACTTCCAAAACGTCTTCCATGCAGCACACAAAGTCCGCATTGGCTTTCGGCGGAATACGCCAGCACTCTATCAGCCAAGGCTTGAGTTCGTTTTTTTGAGCGTGGTCCGAATGGTTTCATGCAATACCGTTTCTACGTATCCCAAGAGGATGAAGCGATCCTGCAGCAATCGGAGAGATCAACGTTTCTACACTTCAGGTGGTTGGCTGCATGCCAAGGCGATTAGATGGGCTTCTGCTTCTCTTTCTAGACACCATTGATATTCTCTGTCCGGTTTTTTGCGATAGAGCAAAGCTTCCAGGCCACCTTGGACATAACACCTACGTATGTTGGTAATCGTTGGTTGGCTGACGTCAAATGCTTCACTGATCCTGGCATTCGTATATCGTGGTTCTCCAGGTCTGTAATCGGACTTGAGCAAAACCCGGGCTCCGGTCAGTGTGTTGGCTTGCGTAACCCCTGATACAATTAGTTTTTGAAGGTGCTGCCTTTCTTGGTCTGATAGTTCTATGATGTACTTGGTGTTCATTCTTTCTGCCCTCGGATTTTTTTATCTATCCGATTACATGATGTGTGCCAATCTAAATAATCATATTTGACAATCTACTAGACACATTTCAACAATATGACAGCAAATTCTACTCAACAACTTGATTCAAAAAAATATGTTCTGGTAATAAGCCACGATGTTGTCGGCTCTCATATGGCTGGACCCGGCATCCGATATTACAATCTTGCACTGGTACTTAGCCGAGACTTCGAAGTAGTGCTTGCTGTTCCATGTAAGCCCGACCCGGTTTTTTTTGCAGACAATCTTCACCTTGTTCAATACAACCGGAGCGACTGGCATTCAATCGAACACCTTGCTAATGGTGCATATGTAATTCTTGTAAACGGAATACTGGCGGGTGAATTCCCACAACTTGCTGAATTTGACATACCCCTCATAATCGACGGCTATAATCCCATTCTTCCCGAATGGTTGACAGCAACCCAAACTATGCCAAAAGACCAAGTGGTGAACTGGGGGACGCTAATGCAGCATCTCACTCGCCAATATTTGATCGGTGATTTCTACATCTGCGCCAGCGAACGCCAGCGCGATTGGTGGTTAGGACTCTTGGAAGCAAATGGGCGCATTAACCCCTGGAATTTACGTGAAGACCCTTCTTTGCGCAGTTTGATTGACGTTGTGCCTTTTGGAATTCCAGAAACGCAACCGCGACACACACATAATGTAATTAGAGGTGTTTGGTCTGGTATCAGTCAAACCGACAGAATTTTACTTTGGGGAGGCGGGCTGTGGCCCTGGTTAGACCCGTTAACTGCCGTGCGTGCGCTGGGCTCAATCTGGCAAACTCGTCAAGACGTGCGGCTGATTTTTCCTGGCACCATGCATCCAAACCCGAGCATGGCTCAAATGCCCACCCATCTGGAGGCAACGCGCCGGGAAGCGGCCAAACTCGGATTATTAAACAAGGCAATTTTCTTCGGTGATTGGATAGCTTATAAAGACTGGCCCAATGTGCTTATTGAAAGCGATATTGCATTGGCGCTGCACTACGAAGATCTTTTAGAAACTCGATTGGCTTTCCGCACCCGGGTGCTGGATTACACCTGGGCAGGTTTACCTATGATTGCTACCCGAGGGGACGCTACGAGCGAAATCATAAGAAATTATTCTCTCGGAGAATTGGTGTCTACCGAAGATGTTGAAGGTGTGGTCGAAGCGATTCTCCGAATTCTTGACTCGCCACGTCAGGAATATCAACGAAGGTTTGAAAAAGCACGTAAATCGTTGACATGGACCCAGGTTGCACGCCCACTTCTAGCATTTTGCAAGAAACCTCGACTTGCTGCGGATAAATCGGTTCAGGGAAACGAAGCGGGAAATCCGTACTACGTTTTTGAAAATAAGCGCTTGAAGGAAGAGAATGCCCAACTAAGACATTTAGTCCAGGCGTATGAAAATCGTCGCTCTGTACGTCTTCTAAACCGGTTACACCATCTCCTATATCGACGAGATTAAGTATCCAATATTACACTAACATCATAAGCAATTCGAAAACCTAGAGGGTCGGGATATCGTCGAAGCATCTACATTTGATATCAAATCAAGGCTTTACAATTTATTATGCGGTACATTTATGTCCCGCAAGACCACCTTACAATTATGCAAGATTGATGTAATTTATTTGACTTTCGCAATATTGCATGAGATAATCGTTCTTGGAGGATGGCTATCTCATGAACAGTTTAGTCAAAACCTCATTTGCGCTTCTCGTAAGCGTAATTTTGTGTTTCGGACCAGTGTCCACATCCCTCAATCCAGTTCAAGCAGGGATTATAATTACACGTGTAGCTCCCTCGGGCATCGATACTTTCGACTGTGGTTCCATTCAAACGCCTTGCCGGACGATCCAATTTGCCGTCGATAAAGCCCCGTCTGGTGATCTAATCTTGGTTGCCGGAGGGACTTATACATATTCAGGCAATTATTTATCTAGCACCTGTTATGCCTCCACGATCAAACCTTCGGTCGTGTGCATTATTGACAAACATCTTACCTTTGTGGGCGGTTATAGCACCAATAACTGGAACATTTCCGACCCGGCATCCAATCCAACCATCATCGATGGTGAAAATTCAAACCGCGGTATCTCATTAATTGGATCCAGTCCTACTTCAGCAAGAGCCAGCCTTTCTTTGGAGGGCTTCACAATAAGGAATGGTTTAGCCCAGGGTGCGAACAGCGGTGCTGACTGGCAAATATACGGGTATGGCGGAGGAGTTTTCGCTTATTACGCCGCATTGACACTTCGCAATGTAGAAATAATAAATAATAAAGCTGTAGGAGGGAATACTAACATTTCTTATGGCGGTGTTGGCGTTGGAGGAGGACTGGCAATCCATCAAACGCCTACAGGGGAAACAGTCATTCTGGAAAACGTGAATTTTGAGGGAAACGAAGCTCGGGGAGGTCAAGGCAACGATCGTGGGGGTTCCGCTCATGGTGGAGGTATTTATACTTGGGCTGCGAATGTTGAAGCCACGAATATTACTTTCAAGAATAATGTTGCCCAAGCAGGAAGCTCCAACGGTGTGGGTTATGACAGTACTGGGCAGAATGCCGATGGCTTGGGGGGCGGTGCGTGTTTCCATGGAGACGGAATCGTAACCTTTCAAGACTTGACAGTAGTCAATAATTACGCAATAGGAGGAAATGCCGGACACCAGGCTGGTCACGGGCTTGGTGGTGGTCTGGAGACTGAAATCGCTACATCCGTTAACATCCTCGATGCAGATTTCAGGGATAATTGGGCTATTGGCGGTAATGGAGAAATCGGAGGAATTGGTGGTGGTGCCGGTATCATGAGCGACAATTCGAATCTTGTTTTAGACCGGACCCTAATATCATCTAACCACGCCCGTGGAGGAGACGGAAGTGAGGGGAAAGGCCCCTCGGGAGGTGGTGGGCTTTACGCAACCAGGGGCCATGGCAACTCAACGATTTCGATCACCAACAGCGTTATCTCTGACAATTATATTCAAATGGGATCTGGTCCTGGAAATCCCGGCGGTGGAGGTGGGGGGCTCTGGCTGCAAGGCGTCCAGGTTGAGATGGTTCATACCACAATTGCAAATAATCAAATGCAACCCGCTCTCGTATACGGCATCGCAATGATCCTGGTAAATTTCAGTATGCCTACAGCGACCATAGTAAATACATCAAACTGTGCTATAACTGACCATATAAACAACCATTACAGTCCATGGACAGTACAGGCAGCGGTGCACGTATGGAACGGGGGCAATACCATTAATTTCAATCGCGGGCTGTTCGCCAACAATACAAACGATACAAATTTGGAAGATGATCCCCTAACACCTGGTGGACCGGGCAATATCATCGGTTTAGAAACAATGCTAAGTTCTCAAACAGCAGGTTTTATCTCCCCCGGCTCTCCGCACTTCAATTATCACATCGCCCTTGACTCACCACTAATAAACAAGGCTTGGGCAAGCCAAACCTTGTGGGATAGAGACTCGCAAAATCGCCCCTACTCCAGTTCTCCCGATATCGGAGCAGATGAATACCACCCATTCTCACTCTCCGTTATTCCTGCTGAAACCTCCTTGTATCTGAATTGGGAAAAAGATGCTTCTCTTATCAATGGCGGTGTTTCGCGCTACGAAATCTTGGTATCTTGCGAAGGTGGAGCTAATCATCCAAAAGAGGGTCGTTGTGGGGAACCCATTTATGCTGGTCAATCAACAAGTTTTTCATTAACAGGCCTAAGTATTAACGAGCAATACAGCGTGACAATTAACGCCATTGGGGATATGGAAACGAAAGTGGCAACATCAATAACTTTAACAACTTCAACCGAATTCCCAGCAGATCACCGATTATTTCTTCCAATTAACTACAATTAGCAAAAGATCCATAACAAATAGATATGTTCTTAATTCGAGGTAGTCTTATGGCACCTGGATGTATCAAGAATTGTATGTACATTCGGGATAAGATCCCTACATATTCATCTCGGGCAGTGCTGCATCATTGACCCGGGCATCAACGACCAAGTAGGGATATGGCTGCTCGATCTCGAGGAACCTGTAAAGCGATACGGCCTACTCGGGTAAAGAGATCCCTTTTACGGAAACCGCTGCGGTACATTTGTCGTTCCTCGCTCTTTTCGCAGCGTTCTGCACCGATTTGTTCGTTGAATTCCAATTCAATGAGTTCCTGTGTATATATTCTACCAGGTTACAGAGCAGGTCTTTGTCTTCCTGTGTTTCATGGAATTCCTATAAATGTTGTCGTAATGTTTCTCTTAATGTATTATCAGGTTGAGACATCAGTTTCTACTTTTCAGTGATTTTTTTAATCCTTCTGGTTAAGGAGTGATTCTGGTGTCCCAAATTGTACCCAGATCGTATACCACAATAAACTCTACACTATCTGTAAACATACACTATAATAAGTCTTAACCATGAGAGCTAGTGTTGTAATCCCAGTCTGGAACGGCGCTTCTGTGATTGTTGACTGTCTGCAAGCATTGTACTCATCAAGCGGTGGGAAATTGCTTGAGGTCATTTGCATTGACAACGCATCGAGCGACGACTCTTCAATAAAGATAAAAAAAACATTCTCTCAAGTTCGTTTAATCCAACAACCAATAAATCTTGGTTTTGCAGGCGGCGTCAACGCCGGAATCGACGCAGCCCAGGCTGATGTTTTCGTTCTGTTGAATCAAGACTGTATTGTACAGTCCGGTTGGCTTTCTGGTCTATTGAAAGCACTTCTCGAAAATCCGCAATACGGTATTATGGGCTGCACAATCTTGAACGAAGACGACACAATTAACCATACCGGCGCATTCATTCACCGTCCCGACGCGGTTGGCATCCATATAACTGATACCAGCGAAGAGTGTGTTAAAAAAGTGGATTATGCTTCAGGAGCTGCAATAGCCATAAAACGATCAACCTGGGATTCGGTTGGTCGTTTCGACGACGGATTCTATCCGGCATATTATGAAGATGCCGATTATTGTTATCGCGCACGCCGGAAAGGAATAGTAACAGCCTGCACCACTACAGCTCAAGTCAAGCATCTATTAAGCAGCCGTGAATGGCAAGAAGTCCCGTTCAGGCACGCAATAAACAACCTCGTCTCACGTTATCGGTTCGTGTGTAAACATTTCGACGAGCATGAGATCGGAGGATTTTTCGAGGTAGAGTGCGCTAAACTGGAAGAAGAAAATTATCTCAACCACATGGTTGGTCGCATAATTGCTTCTCTACATTCATTACGCCATCTACCTGATATTTTGGAACGCCGTCGCGTGGATGTGGATGATGTACTCTCTGGAACTGGTTATCGTCAGTTACAAGTTGGCTTCGCACAGGTCAAGAAACAAGCCTTTATAAAAGCTGGAATACTCGTCACGCCAGAATTGAACGGATCAACATATCTCAAACCTACCGATAAATCAAACCGCGCTAAATCCCTCGAGTGGTCTGAAATTTGGAAAGCTAATGCACTTCGATTACAAGAAATTGACCAGCGTGAATTCGAATTGCTCACTAGTATATACTTTCGGGATCCCACTGATTCTATGCCCGGGGATGCTTTTCATCGGCTTTATCGTCTGCTATTTAAACGACTTCCAAGTCTGGTCACAGGACGTGAAGCTACCCTCCGCGCAGAACTGAATAATAATTATCGAGAGCGGATAAACCAGCTTAAAAACCGAATTGAACTTGTAGAGCTTATGCGCCAGCAAACAGATGAACGCCTGAAACTTCTTGAATTAATAACAGAATATGATTACTGGTATAGATAATTTATCGTTCTCAGTCATTATCAACACCGTTGACCGCGCCGGCCCGCTGCTTACCCTCTTGAGGGCATTGGAACACCAATCATATCCAGATTTTGAAGTTATTATCGTAGTCGGTCCCACACGTGATAATACGATGGAGGTGCTGTCCGAGTATGATGGACGCATCCGCCTCCTTCGCTGCCCAACCGCTAACTTATGTCAGTCTCGGAATCTCGGCTTGCTGACTGCCCGCGGTGACATCGTGGCTTTCATAGACGACGATGCAGTGCCATGCAAGCGCTGGCTTGAGCAATTTGCACACATTTACAAAGACGAGTCCATTGAAGCAACCGGCGGGGCGGTGTGGGCTGTGCATCCCAGGTTCTCAATACTTCAGTTTCGTTTAGGTATTTTTTCGTCTTTAGCCGAGCAGGTAGACGTTCGTTCATCTTGGACAGATCAGATTGTTCCTCCAGGGATGAGTTCATATTGGGTCACACGTTTCATGGGAACCAACATGGTCGGTCGCCGCCAAGTCCTCCTAGATGCAAGAGGTTTCGACGAGTTTTATAGGTTTAATGCCGAAGAAGCCGACCTTGCTCTGCGTCTCGCAAGCGCTGGTAAAGCTGTGTATCCGGTTAATGAAGCAGTCGTCTACCATATTCCAAGTTCCAGTCGCAATCGAGAAGCATTTACTTATAAAGGTAGATGGTGGATCCGCACCGGCGCTAGATTATATTTAGGTATTAAACATGGTCTGTCAGCGGGTGATTCCCTGCGCGCTATCATATTGCGCAGCCTTCGCTCGGCAGGCGCTAATTTTCCTGTCTATCTGACACTATTATATAAACGGAAATACTCTCTTATTGAATTTATCTGGATGTCAGTAAACGAAATTCGAGAAAGTATAAGCGCCTTGTACCAAGGATTATTCATACCACATCGATTGATTCATCCATCCGATATCGAAGAAGCAAAAAAAATGTCCAAACCTATTTTGAAATACCAAAATCAAGATTCTCCGAAACAACCGTCTGTAGATCCCGTGACTGGGTCCAAACCCAATATAACAATGTCTGAACCACCTCTGCGTATATGCCTATTGAGCGGCGAATACCCTCCAGTCGCATACGGTGGTGTGGCTCGCCTAACCCACTTAATGGCAAAAGGTTTGTTTGAACTCGGTCACTCTGTCCACGTCATCACACGAGGCGAAAGAGAAGAGGTGACTTTTTACGATGGGGCATTTGTCCATAAAATACCAAACCTCCTAAATAGATACGAACGATACCAATCTTTCAATAATCTGTATACCACTCTCAACTATAGTCACAATGTCTATGAAAAGGTCAAACGATTAATCCTAAATGACGGTATACAAATTGTGGACTCCTCATCCTGGCAATATGAAGGTTTGGTAACTCTAAAGAGCGGAATTGCTCCTGTAGTGCTACGCCTGGTCACTGGTTTACGCCAGATCATCGATATTCATAAAAGCCGAGTTGCAGAATTCTCCTTAATGGGCGATTTAGAACAGAACTTCATCGAACAGGTGCATTTCTTATTGCCTAATACCCTGGCAACATTGGACGCAATGCGGAAAGTCTATGACCTGAAATCAACGGAAAAACGTTGTGAAGTCATACCTTATGGAATTGTACCTGCCCCAGACAACCAAATCTTTCCATTTGAACCCAAATCCGATAACGGTACGCTAACGGTTTTGTTTGTCGGACGCTTAGAAAAGCGGAAAGGTGTTTTAGATTTATTTGAGGCGATTCCTACGGTGCTGAAACGAATTCCAAATGCTAGATTTATTATAGCCGGCAAGGATAACAGTAACAACGACGGGTTCAAAATGAAAACCGGGATGGATTATCCGACATTTTTTAGCAGTCGTTATGAAGCTTATCTTCCTTTTGTTGAATTCTTGGGAGAAGTCAGCGACGAAGTGTTACAGAATTTGTATCAAGCTTGTGATTTATTTGTTGCGCCCTCATTGTATGAATCGTTTGGGTTGATATACCTGGAAGCAATGAACTACGCAAAACCGGTGATTGGTTGTAAGGCTGGTGGCATTCCGGAAGTGGTAGACCATGGCGAAACAGGCTTGCTCGTTGAACCCGGATCTTCACCCGCTTTGGCAGAAGCAATCCTTTCCCTTTTGAAATCACCTGCAAAACTGCGGGAAATGGGGCTAGCAGGTCGCTCTCAAATTTTGGAGCGGTTTAATTACATCCAAATGGCTCGGAATTTTGAACGTGTTTATCGCCAAGTTATAAACGCTTTCAATGATCAAGAACAAAAATAATGGTTAGTAAAAAGAGAATAAATAATGATGCATACATTAACTGCGAAAGAAATATTAGACGATATTGAATTCGAAATGGCTCAAAGCATAATTTCATTAGAAGAGCTTAGAGATGGCATTGAAGCTGTCAGACAATTTCAAAATAGCGAACGCCAAAAAACTTTTGAATCGTTGAAAATCACTGACCCTTACCGCGAGGTACTAAGCCGTCAGTTTCAGGTTAACGATATGTTGATTAGCGTTCTTCAGGAGATGGCCTTATCAATTCAATCAATGCAACTCGAGATAAAGAATTTAAGACAGATACCATCAACTATACTACAAGTCCCACGGACAGTTCCGCACGCATTGAAAATGGATGAAGTTGCGCCAAATGAACAGTTGGATCTGCGTGAAATGGGGTACGAAATCCGATCATCTGATGAAATTAAGAACGCCATGCGTCCTGAAACAATCCAAATTGATCTACAAGCCCCTCCAATTCGTTGGCCAGTGATCGGTTGGTTTCTGACCAAGTTTAAAATCTTTTTTCAAAGACCGGCTCTTCATTACACTCGGTTATTTGCAGAAAGACAAGCACCCGTGAATCGAACCTTCGGGGACCACATCCTGTATCTTGAGACCTTGATTCGAGCACAACAACAGCAAATCGAGGATCTTGAAGCCCAAATGGCGACTACGCATAAATAATAAATAATCGCGTATCGATTAAAAACAGAAGGGTCTATTTATATGAGAGTCGGCATAGATGGTATTATCCTACGTGGTAGAGATGCAGGCTCATTGCGATACTTCGAACAATTACTAACAGGGTTAGCAGAAGCAGGAAAGAGCAATGAATATATAATTTTTGCTGATGAACGGATATTAACTTCTTCGGTAGTTCCCCGAAACGCGAACTTTCTCCTCAAGAATATTAATAAGATTTCATTATTGCCAGGCGCTTTGCAACAGCAACTTTACAGCGCCTGGCATTTGTTTGGAGACCTGGATATTCTACACACACCAATATTTATCCCACCTCTGTGGTATAGCGGTAAGACTGTGATGACAATATTTGATCTGACTTTTCTTCGCTTTCCAAAAACCCAGAAATGGACGGGTCGTTTTTGGTGGAGGCTTTTAGGTCCGGTTGGGATAAAGAAATCAAGCCATCTAGTCGCTATTTCGGAGAGCACCAAAAAAGACTTGCTCAGCGCGTATAAAATTCCTAAAGAGCAAGTTACTGTAATTTACCCCTACACACCAGCCCAATTTAAGCCAGTTCCTAAAAACAATACTATCATAACCAAATATCATTTACCAGAATCCTATATTTTATATGTTGGCACCTTGGAGCGTCGTAAGAACATCACCACACTACTTAAAGCTTTTTCAATAGTAAAACGCGATACTTCTTTAGAACATTACCTGGTCCTAGTGGGTCAACGAGGCTGGTTATACAATGATATCTTCCAGACAGTAGAAGAATTAGGGATAAAGCACTATGTTATTTTCCTCGGTTATGTTCCAGATGAAGACCTGCCCGGTATATATTCAGGCGCGGACTTGTTTGTATTTCTTTCGATATACGAGGGTTTTGGATTTCCGGTACTTGAAGCGATGGCCTGTGGTATACCAATTCTAACTGCTAACACATCTTCCCTGCCTGAAGTGGTTGACGATGCAGGTGTTTTGGTTCCACCTTATGATGTTGATCTGGCTGCTTTCGAAATGATACGCATCCTTTCTGATCCAGAAACACAAAAGGATCTATCTGATAGAGGTCTCGCACAGGCAAAAAATTTCTCACAAGAGCACTTTACCAAGGAAACCTTAGCTGTATATGATAAAGTGATATCATCAGAATTGTAAACGTTTCCATATAGACGAGCTTGATAGCGAATTAATATAATCCCTAATGAAGCTTCTGCCAAGGAAGAAGCATGATCCACAACCATTAAGATTCAAGGAAAATTTTTTTAAGAAATATACGATCGAAATTGATCCAAGCATAAAATTCTTGTAATAGTTGTCATCAACATAACAATATGCACATCGGTATAGACGCCACCGCTTTACCCCACCAACCGGGCGGAGCGGGCAACTATATAATCCACCTGATCCGTGCTTTGGCTTCCCTCAGCAATGAGTACCAATTCACCATTTTCGCCCACCACAGCGGTCGCGATTTGATCGACTCGCCACCATCGTCACGGATGAACTGGGTTCTGATTCCCGACAAGAGCCCGGCACGCCGTCTGGTGTGGGAACAGGTGACATTCCCACGCCTGGTTCGCCAATCAAGAGTGGGATTGCTGCATTCGCTGCACTACACCAGACCGTTATTTCTAGCCTGCTCATCGGTTGTTACTTTTCATGACATGACCTTCTTTCTCTATCCACATTTGCATACCAGGTCCAAACGGATCTTCTTTCCATCCGCTATCCGCCTGAGCGCCAGACTTGCTGATGCGCTGATCGCGGTTTCTGAGAACACAAAAAATGACGCCATTCGATTGTTAGGCGTACCGGGTGACAAGATCACAGCCATTCCTCATGGTGTTGGTGAAGAGTTTCACCCCATAACCGATGCGAGGTTGTTGGATGACATCCGCCTTAAATTCAGTCTACCTCAAGATTTCATCTTGAACGTTGGGGTTGTGGAACCCCGTAAAAATCTGACACTGTTATTGAAATCCTACCAGCAGCTCCACAGCCAGGGAATTTCACTTCCTCTTGTGATCGTTGGAGGTCTGGGCTGGATGTATGAAGACGTATTCCGCCAAGTGGAGTCACTGGGAATAAAAGAGCAGGTCTACTTCACAGGCTATGTCCCAGATCACGACCTGCCAATCATATATAATCTAGCACGGGTATTCGTATATCCGTCGATATACGAAGGATTTGGACTGCCACCCCTGGAGGCCATGGCTTGCGGCACCCCGGTCATCACTACCGCTGTGTCTTCAATGCCCGAGCACGTAGCTGATGCCGGCATCCTGATCCCCCCACAAGACGAAAATGCCCTCACCAACGCATTGCAAAAACTGATAAACGACTCAACCCTACAAGAAGAATTGTCAAGCAAAGGTCCGGAAAGAGCATCCCAATTCACATGGAAACGCACCGCTCAAGAGACGATAAAAGTTTACCAGAGCGTCCTGACAGCTCAGCAGTAAGTGTAGATATTTCTATCTGTATCGTCACATACGAAGCCAGGGAATTTCTGCGTGCCTGCCTCGATTCGCTCTATGACAACACTGAACTGTCATTCGAGGTCATCGTGGTTGATAACGGCTCAAAAGATGGGGTCGCTAGTATGCTGGGCGAGGAGTTTCCGGAGGTGCATATAATCGAAAATCAGATCAACGAAGGCTTCACCAAGCCAATGAACCAGGCGTTGCGCATGGGACGCGGTCGCCATTTGCTGCAGCTTAACCCAGATACCCTAATTCTGCCTGACGCCCTCGACCATTTGGTGAAATTCCTTGATGACAATCCCAAAGTGGGCATTTGCGGTCCCAAAGTCCTGAACCACGACCGCACTTTGCAGAAACCTTGCCGGCGCGGCGAATCGAGACCTTGGGCTGTATTCACATATTTCAGCGGTCTATCGAAGCTTTTCCCGCAAAGCAAATTATTCAGTGGATACCTGATGAACTATAAGGACGAAGACGAAACCCACACCGTCGCCGGTGTTTCAGGCTCATGCATGCTGATCCGCCGAGAAATTATTGACCAGATTGGCTATCTGGATGAACGCTTTTTTGCTTGGCAGGAGGACGCTGATTTTTGCTTTCGCACCCGCCAGGCTGGCTGGCAGGTGTATTACGTTCCCACAGCCCAGATCATCCATTACGGCAGCCTGGGCGGCTCGCGCGTACACCCGTATCGCTCAATCTACGAGTGGCACAAATCATATTTCCTATATTATCGTAAAAACCTTGCAAGGGATTACTTCTTCTTGTTTAATTGGTTATACTACTTTGCTATGCTGATAAAGTTCTTATACACAGTAATAATACACACTGTTCGCAAGGAGTTCTTACCAGCTCACTCAAACCAAAATGGGAACCTTTCGCGATTTTCGTGAGCGGATTAGTAAGGACATTATTTCAAAAGCAAGCTGATGGATACAAACATTTCTCCAACCCTCTCACTATTTCTCGCGATATTGGTGTCCATGATGATCATGTTGGCATTTGCATGGATCAGCCTTAAATTGACCACACATTACAAATTGCTTGATGTTCCAGGTGCAAAACCTCACAAACTACATAAATTTCCAACTCCGCTAGCTGGTGGTATTGCCCTAATGGCGACTTTATTTCTTTCTGAATTATTGCTCGGGCTAATCACCAATTGGGTGGTGAGGGCATCATTATTTGCAGCTTTGCCAGTGTTCTTATTTGGTTTATGGGACGACATCAAGGACATCCATGTATCCACTAAACTCATTGGTCAGATCTTATCCGCACTAATCCTCATTCATTTGGGTATCTACATTAGAATCTTTGAATCACCAGATTTCTTCTTGCAAGTCGACCAGAACATCAAAGTCCTCATGGATTGGATTATCACAATCTTATGGATTGTTGGAATAACAAATGCCTTTAATTTCGTTGACAGCAAAGACGGGTTAGCAGTTGGATTGGGCGGAATCACAGCTGCGTTCTTCGTGCTAATGACTTTAGACTCCAACCAAATCCTATTGTCCCAACACAGCGCTGTAATCTTGGGGTCGTCTATTGGTCTTTACTTCTTTAATTCACCTCCTGCTAAGCTTTTCCTTGGTGACTCGGGATCACAAACTCTCGGTTTTTTGCTGGCTGCATTAGCTATCACATATAATCCTCAAGGTGCTTACCAATTATCTACCTGGTTCGTTCCTATCCTGCTGTTAGGGGTGCCAATATTCGACACTACCCTGGTCATAATATCGCGCACACGGCGAAACCAGCCTGTGTACAAGGCTGCTCTGGATCACACTTATCACCGTCTGTTGTTCTTAGGAGTTGGTTCGCATCGGTCAGTTCTAATAATGCACTTCACAGCTCTTATTTTGGGTTGCGTAGCCTTTATCATACTCCATCAAACTCCCATAATCGCCAACACCGTGTTCTTCATAACAATGTTGTTAGGAGCTATCACGCTGGTATTGCTAGATAGTCGCAAATATTGGGACAAATCACAGCACGCCGGATCTAATACAGAATGACAAATGAGTGGTCTATTCGCGACGAAATCCTTAATTCGACTCACCAATGGCCGCTGGTATTTTCGTTTTGTTTGGTCGGTATTCTGATAGGGTGGGGGATATCGATATTTTGGCCGACCTCATACCGCGTCTCTAAAGAAATTTACGTGGGGATAAACCCTTACCAAGCCCTGACGGATCGCAGCGCATCTGAACACGCCAGCGTTCAGTTCAACAATCCTGACGATTATAAAAATTGGCAGATGGCTAATTTGAACGTTTTGATTCAGACGGATTGGATGATCGATGAAACCCTTTTAAATCTCCAGAACCAGGATGATTATTGGAAAGGAGTGAGCAGAGAAGACCTGGCTCGGATGCTCAAAGTAAATTGGCGCAACGCCGGAAAGTGGCGCCTGGTTGCTGAAAGTGATGATCCTTCTCGTGCCGCTCAAGTGCTGGCAGTCTGGCACGACATTGTAATTAAGAATGTTCAAAATGCCGTGGGCGAAGCCCAGAATACGCTGGTGCTCGATACGCAACTGCAGTCTTTTTCCTCTGACCAAACAAGAGCGATCTCTCGACTAGCTGAACTGATTCAATTACGTGAAACAGTAGCCACCTATCTTAAAACCGCCTCCTCATGGCATGCAGATTACCAACCCAGTCAGGATGAGTATTGGGAATTGTGGTATACGGTTGCTCAAACCGACTTCGACCCAGCATGGGAGCCTCTATTAGAAGCGTTCCCAATCGACGGATCACCAGCATCGAGCTACATAGATTGGTTAAATCAGGTCGACATAGTTTTAGATCAGGCCATCCGAACTCTTGAAGCACAAAGTAAAGCCCTGCAGGTACAGATCGATGAAACCGGCGCACGATATAAGGACGCTTCGAATAAGAGTTTCGGTCTTTCCGGCAACCTGCAGGTGGAGAAAATCAGAAGAAGACCACCCGAACAATACGCGATCCGACCTACCGGTTTACTAATCCTCGTTGGGGGCATCCTGGGACTGCTGCTGTGGATAATCCTATGGCTGGTCAGGATTACGTTAAAGGCGAATCAGTGACTGTAAGAACCGGATTCGGCAGCACACACGCGAAGCTGGAATCCATATATAACCTCACCCTGAAAATCGCCTGGGCGTTATTTCTGCTCCTGCTACCCCTGACCAGTTTTCCGTTTTTTCCTTCGACAATAGGGGGTGGAACCGTCGTGCGTCCCCTATCAATTTATCCCCTGATGTTACTGCTTCTTTTGGTCACCCTGCCCAGATTAGTCACCCGCCCTATACCGCGGACTTTTCTTTCGTTGGTGCCGTTTTTGCTCATAGCAATCGCCAGTTCACTGCTCTCGCTTTTCCGAGGTATTGAGCCCATGCTGGGAATCTCGGTTCATGAACGAGTCCTGCGGACTCTACTTACTTTAGGTGTTGGAACCGCCGTTTACCTGACGGTCAGTATACTGCCACGCACCTTAAAAGACCTTGATTTCTCCCTGCGCTGGATTTACACCGGTCTAAGCCTTGCTATGCTGTGGGGGTCTCTACAGGCAATATACGTCATTCACTTTGACAGGGTCTGGTACGACTTCCTTAACCACGTGCAGCAATATATATCCACCCGTAATCTTATCGAAAACAGGATCTCAGGTTTCACTTATGAACCAAACTGGTTTGCAGAACAGATCAGTTTCCTGCTCTTACCGTGGTTGCTGGCTTCGGTTCTATACAGGCACACGGCTTTTCGGTGGCACTGGCGTTGGATAACGATCGAATGGATTCTGCTCGCATGGTCGCTGCTGCTCTTGCCATTTACTTATTCGCGCGCCGGAGTGCTCAGTCTTGTGCTTCTGGTTGGATTTAGTTTACTCCTTTATCGATTTCACTTCAGCATCAACCGGACCACTAAACAGTCAAACTTGAAAGTGGCTCCGCGCACGAGACTGACCACATTAATCCGCTACTTAATTGAAGTCGTTATAATTCTTTCGATATTGATCGTCCCGGTTTATTTGACAGGCGCAAGAAACTCGTTTTTTGCCCGCGTCTGGGACTACTGGCAGAAGAAGAACGTCTCCATATCCGGCTATATGAGCTATCTGGGATTCGGTGCCCGATTGGCTTACAGCGAAGCCGCATACAATACTTATGAAGCTCACCCGCTTCTGGGTGTCGGTCTTGGAAATTACGCCTTTTATTTTGAGGACATGCTTCCCTACCACCCACTGGCAGAATCGCCGGAAGTGCTACGCCTGATCACCCCGGATCCTGACCGCAACCGGTTGATCACAGCCAAAAACTTTTATTTGCGGCTCCTGGCAGAAACAGGCGTGGTGGGCACGGCAGCATTTTTCACTTTTTTAATAGCCGTTCTGGGCTGCGCGTTGTATTTGCTGTTTTCAGCACACAAAGAAGAGCAATTCTTGGGATTTGGCGGGTTGTGCGGGTTATTCTCATTTGCGTTGGCAGCCTTCACGTTCGATTCTTTTGCTATTCCCAATATGTGGGTTGTATTCGGTCTGATCACCGCGGCGACCTGGATTTCAAAACGGTCGCAAAGGCAGGTAGCTTGAACCAACTTCGAATACCCAGGAAATAATAGTACAATTTCTAACATTCGGCACACTCCATTTGGACGACGAATTGATTTGAGAATTCAAACACAAATGATATTCCTGCGATGAAATACTGGACACTGCGAGACGAAATATATAATTCACTGCACCGCTGGCCGTCTATGGTCATCTTTTTCGGATTGGGCTGCATCCTGGGATGGGTGTTGTCCCTTTTATTACCACCCACTTATAGAGCCACCACACAAATTTATGTCGGTTTGAATCCATATCGCGCTTATTCAGATTCCAGATGGCTTGCACTCGCCAAACCTAAGTATTCCAACATCGACGATTATAAAAATTGGCAGATGTCGGAACTCGAATCGGCGATCTATCTTGACGAAATACTTCAAGAAACCCTGGAAAAGCTGCGTGAAGATGAATCATACTGGCAGCAAGTCGATATTCAAGAACTCGGGAATATACTTGGGGCGGAATGGCGCTCAGCAGGTACCTGGAGTTTGGTCGCAGAAGCTTCAAGCCCCGAGCGAGCGGAACAGGCCGTCCGTGCATGGAGCGAAATTGCTGTTATTCATGTCGAGGATGCGGTCCAGTCAGCCCAGCAAACCGCCATGATTGACGAAGAAATACAATCCGTGATCGACGAGCTCCTCCAGGTTCGCACTCGCAAGGAAACACTTAAAACATCTCAAGATGCCCTTAAGGAATGGGTTGACACCGCACAGGGACCTGCAAAGAACGAGCCTCTCGACCCAATCGAGAGATGGAAGGTGGAGTCAATAGCCGCCGGGACGGCACAGTTTACTCCCGGATGGATGGCACTTTTAGACGAGCAGCCCGATAAAAATGCACCCCTTAAGGCATATATCGAATGGATCGATCAAATCTCCGCCATTATTGATAATGAATTATTGCTTTCAGAGCCGCGCATTGAAAGGCTGAATGCTGAACGCTCTCAACTGGAAAGCCAATATTCGCAAATCTCCGAGTCTAGTCTGGGATTATCACCAAATATCGTCATAGAAGGACTTCTGAATATCCCTCCTAAACGTTTGAAACCCACGGGTAATTTAGTACTGATCGGAGGAATAATCGGATTATCCTCCTGGATCTTACTGCAGTTGGTAATTATTTCGAGAAGCGAACCAGAGCAATGAACCCGCCAGTTTTGAAAAAGCTGTATAAGACCACAGTCGCGGTTGCCTGGGCGCTGCTATTTCTAACGCTTCCCGTGACGAGCTTCCCTTTCTTTCCGGGAGGTTTGGGGGGTAAAACGCTGGTGCGCCCATTGGCGGTTTACCCATTGATCATTTTAGTGATCCTGATTACCATACCACGGTTGTTTTCCAGACCTCTGCCCAGAACCTTTTTACCTCTTTTTGCGTTTATCATCGTCGCCTTTATCAGTTCTATCGCTGCATTTTCTTTTGATATCGAAGCGCTCAGGGGGGTCTCGATTGAATCACGTTTTCTTCGCAACATCATTACACTCGGTATTGGTTCCGCCTTCTACCTTACAATTTCTCTTTTACATCAAACCAGTGAGGATTTAAATTTCTCGCTCCGCTGGCTCTACACAGGTTTTGCCATCGCCCTGGTATGGGGCACACTGCAGGCATTATATGTTATCTATTTTTCCCCCCAATATTTTGATTTGATCAGCGAGCTTCAGAGCCTCATCTCAACACGCAAGCTTTTTCCAACCCGCATATCCGGGCTGACGTACGAACCAAAATGGTTCGCTGAACAGATAAGCTTTTTACTGCTGCCCTGGCTGCTGGGTTCAATTATAACAAAGCGCAGTGTCTACCAATGGCGCTTCAAGTGGTTGACGGTTGAATGGATACTCATGGCGTGGTCCATTGTTATCGTGGCTTTTACTTTCTCGCGAACCGGACTCTTCATGTTGGCAGCGCTGTCATTTCTAGCATTCCTGCTGTATCGATCTCATTCGGGAGATCGTTCGGGGTCATCTAGCAGCAGACCTACCAAAAAGAGGAGTAGAAGATTTCTGGAAGCCGCGCTAATTACTTTAGCGGTCCTGATATTCACTATTACGATTGGCGCTCAGAACAGATACCTCTCCAGATTCTGGCGGTATTGGACCGATGACCGACCAGCAAGAAAGACATACCTGGAATATATCGGATTCCAGCAGCGGTTTGTGTATTGGCAAACCGCTCTCCGCACTTTCGAAGAATTCCCGCTGCTTGGGGTAGGGCTCGGCAACTACGCCTTTTACTTCGATGAAATGCTGCCCAACCAAACGTATAACCGCCAACCCGAGATCGTACGCCAGATAACACCCGTGGAGGGGAGAAATCGATTGATCACCCCCAAGAATCTCTACGCACGTCTGCTGGCTGAAACAGGCTTAATCGGCACAGTCATATTCACTACCTTTGTAATCGCCGTTTTGGGATGTGCGTTGTTTCTTTGGTATTCTGAGTCGCCAGATCAAAGATTTTGGGGGTTATCAGGAATTTTGGGGCTGTTCGTCTTCCTGTTTGTGATATTCTCTTATGATTCCTTCGCATTACCAAACATGTGGGTGATATTTGGAATCACGACCGCTGCCGCACATCTATCCGAACCCACCCAACTCAAGTCAATTGAACCTGTGGTACAAACGCGTTAAATCCAATGCCTGACAACAAATTAAATTCGGATAATACACCAAACCTAGAGAGTTGGCGCATCTATTTCGGTGGGGCAATATTTTGGGGAATCCTTGCCTTCACATTGCTGATCATAAATATCTCCCAATCAGGTTCAGTAATAGCTGGATTTTCATTTATGAGATTGATAGCGGTTATTGGCATCATAATCGCCATCTTATCTTCGGCGTGGTTTTTCCTGATGTCTTGGGCAAAACCGGTGATGGTTGAAAAAACAATTGATCGCCTGACAACTCTGCTCAGGCAGTCAAACGTGTGGTGTATTGCCTTATTGCTCACTGGATTGATTTTCATGACGGGCAGTTTTATTATCACGCTGACTCCCGAGATCAGCGAGATATATACGAAGGTTTTGTACGCTCGAACTTCCCCCATAATCATCTGGATAACCGGGTTGAGTGCCCAAACTTTGATCTTTTTATTTCTTTTACGATATAAAAAGGATCTTCCCGGACAAATCGAGAAACACAACTTTTTCTTAATCACCCTCGTGATAATTGCGCTCTTATTTATCGCCTGGGGTTGGGTTGCGCAAACAAGTTTCCAAACTGAGAGTGAAACTGCAGTGTTGAACCGCCCAAATGCTCCCATTTTAGAGACCCAGGTCCTCATCGCCTGGGCAGCCGGAATGGCAATGTTGGGGGTAATCATCCTGCTCAACCGTAATATGGAAAAATCTGATTGGCGCTCAAGGATCAAACCCCTGTTCTTTGATATTGGGATCGTTTTGTTGTTGTGGTTCGCGACGATTTTCCTCTGGGAAAGCATCCCGATATATCCGAATTGGTTTGTTTCTATTCCACGTGAGCCCAATTTTGAATATTACCCAAGTTCAGACGCATTCCTTTACGATTCCACAGCCCAATTTCTGCTCGTGGGAGAAGGGTTCAGATTTGTGGATTCGCCATTCTTAAGAAGACCGCTGCATGCACTCTTTTTATCGGTTCTGCATCTGTTAGGCGGGCAGAATTACGAAAGCGTTGTACTCATACAAATCATTCTACTGGCACTCTTACCCGCCCTGCTTTACATTCTAACGTCAATGCTGCACAATCGCATATCCGGAGGGATAGCCGCCGTTCTGATCATGCTGCGAGAAGCAAATTCGATCGCCATCTCCGGATCAGTCACCACCTCTCATGCGAAACTGTTGATGCCCGATCTCATAACGACATTGACAGTAGTGTTATTCGTCATCATGGTGACAGCCTGGTTTAAACAAATAAAGTCGACGACTCTATATCCTTTGCTAGCTGGAGGGGTATTGGGTGTACCAATCCTCATACGTTTCGAAACGATCGTCTTCCTCGTTGTAGTAGGTATCATCAGCGCCATAATCCTGAAACTTAGAAAAAATCTCTCCCTCTGGATCAAGAATATGCTCCTCCTTATGATTGGCATCATGCTGGTCGTATCACCTTGGGTCTGGCGCAATTGGAGAATTTCAGGACAGATTTTTATCGATTCGCCGACTTTCCGATTTGACGTTATTGGACAACGATATAAGCCATCCACCGCAGATGAACAAACCCCTCTGCAAGAGCCACAAACGACGGAGTCAAGTTCACCTGCTGCTCCTGAAAATGTACGCCAGGAATTTATTTCTTCTGTATCAGCTCAGGCGGTCGATTTTATTAAGAAAAACCCGTATCGGGTTGCTGGTTTTATCGTTACACATTATTTGAACAGTCAGATTCAGACAATATCAATGTTTCCCAACACATTTCGAGCTTTCGACAGCCTTACCGCTTTTACCGGTCATAGATCAACAATCCGGCTTTGGGAAGAATGCTGTTCAACTCAAAATTATATTCGCAGGATGCCTTACTGGCATAAGTGGAACGGGGTTTTTCCCTCCCAGTCGATTATCCCATTGATCTTCAATTCGCTGATACTCGCAGTTGGAATTTATATCGCCTGGAGAAGACAACAGCTCATCGGTCTGGTGCCGCTGATCTTCAGCACCACCTACTTATTCGGTAACGCAGTTTTTCGGAATTCAGGAGGCCGCTATATACTCCCCATCGATTGGGTTGCTATCCTATATTTCAGCATTGGGTTCGCGTACTTATCGGTCCGATGTATCCGCCTCATGGCGAAACGCGAAATTCCTACGACATTAGAGATCCATCAAGGTCTATCCAAGCCTTTAACAACAACTCGCAGTAATAACTTGCTACGTTCCCCAAAGTTATACGTGGCAGCAATGGGACTCTTCCTGTTTGGATGTACATTACCAGTGACTGAAATGATATTCCAACCCCGATACACTGAAGCTCGCAAAGCAAGCATGCTTGATGATCTCATGCAGTCGCAGTTACTTGACGAACAACAGATTTTTGCTTTGCAGGAATTTATGGATAACGACGGGGTGGCAACAGCAGGACGCGCCTTGTACCCCAGATACTACCCTGAAAACGAGGGCGAACCTGGAAATGAGGGTATGTTTGGTCCAGAACCCTATCCCCGCATCAGCTTCTTGCTCGCCGGACCTGAACGCCGGTCTGTAATAATGCCCCTACAAGACGATCCTTCGTACTTCCCAAACGCTGCCGATGTTATAATTATCGGCTGCCCGGAGCGAAAAGGAGATGTCTTGGCGATAGGCGTATTTAACAATACTGAAAACCTCGAGACTATCCTGATCCGATCTCCACTGCAAGATGAGTTATCATGCCCACTAGAAAATCCGCTTTCTACTTCAGAAGGCTCTCCAGGAGACGCGTAATTTGAACCGAACATTATTAATTGTCATCGTTGTCACACTTTTGCTTGCGGCTAGCTGTGTTTGTATCGCCGGAAGTCTAGGTGCCCTGACCTATATCACAATCCGCAGTTCGTCCGGGGAAGGGGAGTCCAGTCAAGTGATTCAGTCTCTCGAAGGTCATATAGAAACCATGAATACATTAGAAGAAGCCCAAATCCCAATCAATGACCCGATTGGACTCGCCCAGAGATTGGATGGCAGATCGAACCTATCAACTACGACTGATGTCATGGCAACCCCATTAGAGGTCGGCGCAAAGGAGTCTTTCTGGGTATTAGATTCGGATGACAACCAACACTCAAACGTCCCTGCTACGCTGCGCTACGTCACCGATCACCTCTATTTCTGGATTGATGATGGCGTTAAATACAGTGAGAGCGATTTAAAAGACTTAGCTGAAACCTTTGAGGAAAAGATTTACCCCACCAACCGGGCGTTCTTCGGCAGCGAATGGACGCCGGGTGTGGATGGAGACCCTCACCTGTACATCCTTTACGCCAGGGGGCTGGGTGGAACAGTAGCGGGCTATTTCTCCCCTGGTGATGAATATCCTCCAACTGTGAAGGAATTCTCCAACGGACACGAGATGTTCCTCCTGAGTGCAGACCGGGCGGGTTTAGATGAGGAATACACATACGGCGTCCTTGCTCATGAGTTTCAGCACATGATTCACTGGTATCGTGATCTCAATGAAGAGACCTGGCTGAACGAAGGATTCTCCGAACTTGCCATGCTCTTGAACGGTTATGATACTGGAAGAGCAGATTACACATATACCGAAGACCCCGACATCCAACTCACAGATTGGCCCCTTGACTCTCCAGAAAGTTACGCTCATTATGGGTCTTCATTCCTGTTTGTGACTTATTTCCTGGACCGCTTCGGTGAGGATGCAACCCAGGCACTGATAGCCCTTCCAGACAACGGGATGGACAGCATAGACACCGTTTTAGCCGAACTAGGCTCAGTAGACCCGTTAACGGGAAAATCGATCCGCTCAGACGACGTCTTTTCAGATTGGGTTGTTGCATCCTACCTGGTAGACGGCAAAATTGGTGATGGGCGCTATACATACAATAATTATCCTGATGCCCCCAGCCCTTCAGAAACCGAAACGATCAGCTCCTGTCCAACAGAATTAATTACACGCGATGTAAGTCAATACGGTGTTGACTATATACGCATAATCTGCCAAAGAAATCACACCCTGCACTTTGAAGGGTCGATGCAGGTCGATGTCCTGCCCGCTGATCCTCATTCTGGTTCGTACGCTTTTTACTCAAATAGAGGCGACAGCTCGGATATGACACTCACCCAGACCTTCGACTTCACGGATCATTCCGGACCTCTGACACTGGACTATTGGACCTGGTACGATATAGAAGAAGATTATGATTACCTGTATCTGACCGCTTCAACCGATGGGGAAAACTGGCAGATTCTCGAAACCCCATCCGGAAAGACCGATGACCCATCCGGCAACAGTTACGGGTGGGCTTACAATGGCGCCAGTGGAAACGGTCCTATTTGGATACAGGAAACCATAGACATCTCCCAATACGCTGGTGATAAGGTGCAAATTCGCTTCGAATATGTAACAGACGCAGCCGCTAACGGAGAGGGCTTCCTTTTGGACGACATCTCAGTGCCCGAGATTGGATATTTCAGCGATTTTGATAACGATAACGGCGGTTGGGAAGCAGACGGATTTGTGCGTATCCAGAATGTGCTGCCCCAAATATTCAGTCTAAGTTTAATCAAGATAGGGGATTCTACGACCGTCGAGAGGATAAATCTCGCCCCGGATAATTCAGCCGATATTCCCTTGAATATCGGCGCTGAGACTGGTGAGATTGTTCTCGTTGTCTCTGGAATCACCCCCTTCACCCGCCAAAAGGCTCCTTACCAATTCAGTATTATGCCTTAACCACCCGATCTCTAGCAATATATGATCGAATCAGTAAAGAAATTAATCTGAGCGCCTGATCAGAATTTGTTCGCAGGGGTGTGAAGAACTCCTTGAGACGTGAAGTGCCGGGCAGCGAATATGCTGTCCGGCACTTTTATCGTTAGCAAATTGAATTAGATTTGGTCCGTCTTACGAGGCGCTCGTAATGCTGTTAACTGCTGCTCCAGTTCAGCGCGCCTATCCAAAGCAGCATTTTTTACCTCATCCTGTATTCGGGTCGCCTCGTCCCTGATTTGGCCGCGCAATTCTTCCCCCGACTTTGGAGCCAATAAAAGGGCAGTCGATACTCCGATCAAGCTTCCAAGCAAGAATCCCGCAAAAAATCTAGTTGCAGTTTCCACCGATTCACCTCCTTTCACCGTACTGGTTACGTTTTTCGATTTGCACAGTTCCACCTTCAAGGAACAATGACAAATATTATCTTATCACAATTGGCGCCTGTGAGCACAAAATTATACCTGGAAATTCGATTGTATAATAAGGGCAATCCATAGAAATTTTTTCACCCTTTACTGGGTCGGACAAGAACATGATTATCCTTTCTGTCGGAATGCCCCGGGCTGGATCCGGGTGGTTCTTCAATCTGACAAACGACATATTAGTAGCGAGCGGTTTCCAGAATGCTCGCTACATCAGAAAACAGTATCACCTGCAGAGAGTCCTCACTGAGGTCAACTGTAATATCGGCGCCTTTACACTGCCGCGCCTGACCGCTGTGATGGTGCCATCATTATTGGGTAATACCTTCACAGTTAAAGCTCACGCCGGTACAACAAATATAGCCCTGAGCATGATACGCCGCGGCATGCTTCTGCCAACCTATATTTATCGCGACCCGCGTGATGCGATGCTTTCGGCACGCGAATATGGTCAGCGTGGATTAGAACAAGGACGCGCAAACGCATTCTCGCACCT
>SDBT01000138.1_pt1 | contig 96316 bp, 81 predicted proteins | sample 2277101 | NCBI WGS metagenome assembly SDBT01 (sample SAMN10404973, study PRJNA504765) | marine sediment metagenome | isolation source: marine sediment core GS10_PC15, 103 cmbsf | place: Arctic Ocean: Southern Knipovich Ridge | collected 2010
AATGGATGAATTTGTGGGAAGGGCACTGAGAGAGGGTGCTCTTGCATTTCTTTACAAACCTTTCGATATGAAAAAATTGTTCGGAATAATCGAGGAATACCGAGAAGAAAAGAAAAAAATAAAGGAAAAGGAACAAAAATAGTTGATAAGTAGTGTGTAGTGTAGGGCTTTATGCCCGTAGATACTTTGGTAGTGTAGGGGCTTGTCCCCGTAGTTTGAAATTTCAAAAGGGCTATACTGCACAAATTGAATTTGTGCCTACAATAGGACGAATTCGAAATTTTGTAGGCACGGTTTTAACCGTGCAAGGTTTTGAATTATGGTAGAACGACGCAAGGAGGAGGAAAGGATGAAGAAGACGAATATCCTCATTGTAGATGATGAAATCGATCTTCTGGAAACCTTAGGAGACATTTTTGAGAGCAAGGGCTATAATGTGACTATGGTGGAGGATGGAAATAAGGCGCTCGAACTTTTAAGGAAGAAATACTTCGATATCATTCTCATGGACCTCAAAATGCCAGGGATAAGTGGTGTGGAGAGCTTCAAAGAAGTAAAGAATCTCCACCCCTCAGCAGCTATAATAATGATGACTGCCGGAAGCGTAGGGGAGGAGATAAAGGAGGCTATGGGATCTGGAGTTGATGCTGTGGTCGATAAACCTTTTAATGTGAAAAAGCTTGTGGCCACTATTGAGTCTATCCTGGAAAGGCCTCTAATTTTGGTGGTCGATGACAGGGTTGAAGATCGTGAGACTCTAAGGGATATTCTGGTTGACAGAAACTACAGGGCATTCGTAGCTAAGGATGGCTATGAAGCAATCGATATTGTTCGCAGAAGCGATTTCGATGTCATACTTATGGACATAAGGATGCCAGGAATGGATGGGATGGAAGTTCTGGAAGTGGTGAAAGAGATTAAACCCGATATAGGCGTAGTAATGATGACCGGATACTCTTCAGAGGGACTCGCGGGAAAATCGCTAAAGAAGGGAGCTTACACCTGTCTGTATAAGCCTTTCCTGGATATGGAAAAGTTGTTGAGGGTAATAGAAGAGGTCCAGGAGCAGAAGAAAGGAGTCGGTTCTTCCTGGCAGAGGGTGAAAGTCCTTTTGGTTGATGGGGAACCAGCTCATAAAGAAACAATTTCAAATATATTGACTGAAGAAGGATACAAGATAATTCCAGTCAATAATGGTTCAGAAGCGCTAAAGAGAGCAGAAGAGAGTTTCTTCAATGTTGCGCTTATAGACTTTGAGTTGTCAGATATGAGTGGTCTGGAATTGGCAACAAAATTGAAGGAGATGAGTAGAAAGACCTGTGTGATTATGATGAGCCGATTCAGTGCACTCGATTTGGAGACTCTCGAAGAGTCGACAAAAGAGGCAATCTTTGATTACTTAATTGAACCAATAGATCCAGCCCAGTTAAAACGACTTATAAAAGAAGGTTTAAAAGAAGGAAAGAAGTGGTAAAGATTTGGTGAATGTAGGGGCGGTCCGCTGTGGCCGCCCAGGGATGACACGGCGGTCATCCCCTACGGGACTGGTTTTGAGAAGATGGCAAAGGATAAGAATCTTGACTATGAGCGAGGAGGGTAAATTATGAATTACAGAACAGAAAGATTGGGAAAGGTGGAGAGGAGATTCGGGTTCTCTCTACTTTTGATTAGTATTATTCTTGTTTTTAATTTTGGTCTACTTTCGGCTGGAGGAGAAGGAGATGCTGAAATGCTTGCTTTCAATATCTCTGCCTCAGGTTTTAAGCTAGATGAGGGTTACCCACGTCCACGTGTGTTTACCCCAAATGGTGATGGTAATAATGAACAGGTAACTTTCGAATACGAAAATATTGATGAGAACAGTATAGTTTGCTGGATTTATGATATCAAAGGGTCGGTGGTAAGACAGCTTGATATCGTTGGAAGTGGGGATGAGTTCACCTGGGATGGGAAAGACGAGGGTGGGAATATAGTACCTAGTGGCATATATATCTACCAGATAGAAGTAGAAGGCAAAACCATAAATGGCACAATAGTCCTTGCTAAATAAATTATGAATTATGAAGGGACAATTACAAATAAAAGGTAGTGTAGGGGCTTGTCCCCGTAAAGAATACGCCCATAAAGGGCTACACTACCTCTGGAGAGAAGATGGAGTGGATAAACAAAAGAGTCATTTTGATAGGGTTAGTGACTATAGTCTTGAGTCTTGGGTCTAATGTCTCTTTTGGGGATTTTGGGGACATTGGTGTGGGAGCGCGACCCATAGGAATGGGAAGTGCCTTTGTCGCTCTGGTTGACGATGTCCATTCCCTCTATTATAATCCTGCAGGATTGAGTCGACTAACCCAGATAGAGTTCACCAGCGGATATGGAAAACTCTACTGGGGACTGGACGATGGGAGTAACCTGGGGAATGCATTCATCGGCTACGCTCATCCCCTGGAAAAATTGGGCGGAATAGGAGTGGGCTGGCTGAGCCTGGGGCTGAATGGTTTTTATCGAGAAGATACCTTTATCTTTTCTTATGGCAATAAGTTGTTTAGTTCGCTTTCTGCCGGGCTGAACTTCAAATTACTATACAAACGATATAATAATAACCAATACACAAAGTCCGACCCCCTTTTTCAGGAAAAAGGTTATTCCAGGATAGGATTTAGTAGTGATATTGGGCTTTTATATAATCTTACTGCCAATATTTTCTCTGGACTTTCCATCACAGATGTCCTTCAGCCAAATATGGATTTAGGAGATAAAAGAGACAAACTTCCCCTGGGAGTCAGAATAGGTGTTGCTTACAGAGATAAAATTAATTTAATTAATTTCGCCTTAGATGCTGTTTATAAACAAAGGGAGTTTAACATTTCTGCTGGCGCGGAGAAGTGGCTCTCAGGTAAGTCAATGGGAGTTCGTGGAGGGATAGATATAGGAAGTGATGGCTTTAAGAGTTTCTCTCTGGGGGGGAGTTGCCAGGTATCTTCATTGGAAATAGATTATGCTTTCATCTATCCCCTTTTTGGGCTTAGAGGAACTTATGGTTCTCATCGTTTCTCAGTGACATTACGTTTTGGTAGGCTTAGGGAAACAGTATCCGAAATGCCAATGCCCTCACCGGCAGAAATAGGCATTCCAACGAAACCTTTAAGTGAAGAAGAGAAGACAGAGGAAATGAGGAGATACTATTATCGTGGAATCGACCATTACAAGAGAGGGGAATATGAAGCAGCTATTGCTGAATTTGAAAAGGTTCTACAATTGAGACCGGGTCATACTCAATCGCTAAGACTTATTGAGAGAGCAAAGGAAAGAATGAAAATTAAAAAATAACCGGAGGGAAGATGGGAAAAACTGGTGTAGGGATAAGGGTTTACCTTCTTATTTTATCTCTGATGCTGTTACTTTCTCTTCCCCAAGATGGTAATACAGGAGGAATATCGACTTCTTTCACTGAGGTGACTGTCCGGAACTTAAGTATCGGAAAGAACTATACAATTGGGCAGAAAGTTAATCGGCAATTGCGGGTGAGAAATAAAGGTAAAAATTCCATTGAGTTGAAAATGGAAGTATTGGTGCCATCTAAAAGCGAATTGAAGGAGGGATATGAGCCAATTCCCGACGCTTCCTGGATAGAGATGGAAAAGGATTACTTTTCTGTCGAGCCGTCAAAAAATGCAATGACTGATGTAATTGTCACTATTCCCCGCGATAAGAAATATCTGGGTAAGAAATATCAAGCTTACATCTGGTCACACACTGTGGGCAAGGGGAATCTACCCATTGCTTTGGGTTTGAAGAGTAGGCTTCTCCTTGAAATTTCTGAAAAGGAAAGGGATTTGTCTCAAGAGTTTGCAGGGAAATTAGACTTCGCTGTTTTTCCAGATGAGATGGTACTGGAGAATGTAAAAATAGGGGGAGCTTACGATATTAAAAAAGTGATTGGAAAGGTATTAGAAGTGAAAAATCTTAGTCGTTATCCTCATATTTACGAGATAAGAAGTATCTCTGCAAAAAGAGCAGGAATAGAAATTGAAGATGGATATGAGGACTGTCCTGACCCGGATTTTTTAACTTTTGACAAGTCGGATTTTGGCCTGAAAAGAAAGAAAAAAAGCAAGGTAAAGATGTACCTTAACTTTTCTGAAAGAGAAGAATATGCTGGCAAAAAATATATATTTGTTATTAGAATAAGACTCCTGGAAGAAGAGTTTCTTTTAAATCGTTATTTAAAACTTTACGTGAGCACACTGGAATAAAAAAAAGGGGTCAGAGTCATTTTTGTCTTGTAAAACATCACTTTTTCCCTTGACTTTACCTTTCCGATTTGATAGATTTTCTTCGCCTTCCTTTGAGTTTTTTCCCACTGCCCCGATGAATCAGGGCCTACAAAACCATTTCTGCACGGTTGAAACCGTGCCTACAAATTCGATTGTAGGCACAAATTCAATTTGTGCTGTTTGGGGAATATTTTATGGAACATTCAGATTTCGTCCATCTACATCTTCACACTGAATACAGCCTTCTTGACGGTGCCTGTCGTATTCTGGATAGCCGGGGAGCTCCCGGGAACCTTATTCAGCGAGCAGCCGAGTACAAGATGCCCGCTCTGGGGATTACTGACCATGGGAATATGTTTGGCGCAATTGGTTTTTACCAGGCATGTGTGAATAGTGGGATAAAACCGATTATAGGTTGCGAAATCTATGTTGCTCCCCAAAGCCGGTATGTTAAGGAGGGAAGAGGTATATCGGAGGCAGCAAATCATCTAATCCTTTTAGCAAAGGACAAAACTGGGTATGAAAATTTAATGAAACTGGTAAGTATTGGCTATCTTGAAGGTTTCTACTATAGACCGCGGATAGATAAGGAAGTACTTAAAGAATACTCAAAAGGACTGGTATGTTTGACTGGTTGCCTTAAGAGTGAGGTTTCCCAAGCTATATTAAATGACGACCATGATAAGGCTAAAAAGGATATCTCTTTCTATGGCGAGATTTTCGGTAAGGAGAACCTCTATCTTGAACTGATAGATAATGGAATCAGTGAACAAAAGAAAGTCTGCCAGGAACTAATTAAATTAGGGAAAGAGATGGGAATTCCATTGGTAGCTACCAACGATTGCCATTACGTGGATAAAGCTGATGCATATGCGCAGGAGATACTTCTCTGTATTGGTACTGGCAAAACACTCGATGATCCTTCACATCTGAAGTTTTCCACAGAAGAATTCTACTTTAAATCCCCTCAGGAGATAAAACAAATTTTTGCTGAAATTCCACAGGCAATAAAGAGTACAACAGAGATTACTGAAAAATGTAACCTCCAGCTCGATTTTGAAACAATGCATTTGCCCGACTACAAAGTTCCGGAGAATTATAACTTCGATGAGTATTTAAGAAACCTCTGTGAAGGAGGGTTGAAAAAGAGGTATACGAAAGCTACGCCCGATATACGTAGACGATTGGACTATGAGCTCTCGGTCATAAGCCAGATGGGGTTTGCCAGTTATTTCCTGATTGTGTGGGATTTCATAGAGTATGCGAAACGTCAAAAGATAATGGTAGGTCCGGGTAGGGGGTCTGGCGCTGGCAGTCTCGTTGCCTATCTTCTGGGAATTACTGAACTTGACCCGTTGAAGTATGGTCTTCTATTTGAAAGATTCTTGAATCCTGGAAGAAAGAGTATGCCTGATCTCGATATCGATTTTGCCGATACTGGACGGGAGAGGGTTATTGATTATGTGAAGGAGAAATACGGACAAAAAAATGTAGCTCAGATTATAACTTTCGGAACTATGTTAGCCAGGGCTGTGGTCAGAGATACTGGCAGGGTATTGAATGTCCCTCTGCTTGAGGTAGATGGAATTGCCAAATTAATCCCTTTTGGTGAGACAATACAAGGTGCTTTACAGCTGGTGCCGGAATTGAACAGGCGATATGAGACTGAGGGCGTGGTCAGGAACCTATTAGACACGGCTCAGAGAATTGAAGGAATCAAACGGCATACGGGTGTTCACGCTGCAGGAATTGTAATTACCCCTGGGGAAATGGTTAATTATGTACCTTTAGCAAAGAGCAGCAAGAACGTGGTAACTACTCAGTACGAAGATTCTGCCTTAATTAGATTGGGTCTTTTGAAAATAGATTTTTTGGGATTGAGAACACTGACGGTAATTGATGAGGCCTTGAAGCTTATAAGTAAGAGAGCGAAAGAGGCTCCGAGAGAACCCTCTGATATTCCACTTGATGATAGAAAAACATATAAACTTTTAGCACAAGCAAAGTCTGCCGGAGTGTTTCAACTGGAGAGTGCAGGGATGAGGGACCTTTTGAGAAAATTAAAGCCAACAGAATTTTCCGACTTGATTGCCCTTGTGGCACTCTATCGTCCCGGTCCTATTGGGAGCGGAATGGTAGATGAGTTTGTGGCTAGAAAACATAAGCGTGCGAAAATAAACTATGAACATCCCTTGCTTGAACCAATTCTAAAGGATACATATGGTGTAATCCTTTATCAGGAAGATGTTATGCGCATCGCTACGGAATTAGCAGGTTTTGCTCCGGAACAGGCTGATGTCTTACGCCAGGCGATGGGGAAGAAAATACCTACAGAAATTGAAAGACAGCGAGAGAATTTTGTAAAGGGGGCAGGAAAGAAAAAAATTTCCCCAGGAAAAACAAATAGAATATTCGATGCTATGGTGAAATTTGGTGGATACGGTTTCAATAAGTCCCACGCAAGTGCCTATGCTCTTCTCGCTTACCAGACCGCCTGGCTCAAAGCAAACTATCCACTGGAGTATATGACGGTGCTTTTAAGTAGCGAAGTGGAGAATACCGATAAAATCGTAGAATATATATCCGAGTGTCATCAGATGGGCATCACTGTGCTGTCGCCGAGTGTAGAGAAGAGTTTTTCAGAATTCAGAATAGAAAACGGGAATATTCGCTTTAGCCTTTTAGCTATTAAGAATGTAGGGCAGGGGGCTATAGACTTTATTGTAAGTGCCCGGGAAAGTGGAGAAGCGTTTACATCGCTATGCGATTTTTGTGTTCGGGTTGACTCGAGACTGGTCAATAGAAGAGCAATTGAGAGCTTAATTAAGGCGGGGTGTTTCGATTCGCTTGGTCAGCCAAGAGCTCAGTTATTTAAAGGATTGGACCTCGTTTTAGAGAAAGCATCACGGACCCAGAAGGAGCGACTGAGCGGTCAGACTTCTTTTATGGATATCGTCGATTCTACTTTTGGAGAAGCTGAGGAATTGCCTCCTTCAAAGGAATGGCAAGAGAATAAATTACTGGCATACGAGAAGGAAGTATTGGGTTTTTATATTACGGGTCATCCCTTGGCCAGGTTTGCCGAAGAGATGAAGAATTATGTCAGCCATTCAATAGATAAACTGCACGAGTCAGGGGCTGAAAGTCAAGTGAGCATAGGGGGAATAATAGGTTTTCTCAACAAAAAGAAAACAAAGAAGGGTCAATTGATGGCTATCTTTAAATTAGAAGACTTGACGGGAATGGTAGAGGTCATTGTTTTCCCTGGGGCTTATGAAAATGGCATAGGAAAATACTTGCTTAGGGATGAGATGGTTATAGTCAAAGGAAGGATTAATTGGCGGGAAGAGAAACCGAGGATTGTGGCTTCAGAAGTAATTCCCTTTAATTGTGCTAGGGAGCTTCTCATCCGCCAGATGACTTTGAATCTATCCACAGCCGGGTTGGAAGAGGATACTTTAAAGAAATTGAAAGAACTATTTATAAAAAACCAGGGTAATTGCCGGGTGAGTTTTAACCTGTCTGCCCCACGTAATAGAATTGTGAACATAAGCTCAAAAACACAAGTCAAACTTAGTGAGGAGTTGCTGGAAGAAGTGAAAAGGCTTCTGGGGAAAGACTCCATCCAGCTATTGCGCTAAATTTGCCGAACGAGATTGCACAAATTGAATTTGTGCCTACAATGCGATTTGTAGGCACGGTTTCAACCGTGCAGATTCTGTATGTCCCGATTCATCGGGACAATGTTGACAAAAGGAGGTTTATATGCCTGATTTGAGAAAAGATCCTATACTCGGTCGCTGGATTATCGTTGCCACTGAACGAGCAAAGAGACCTTCCGATTTTGGAACGGAGCCCCAGGAGAAGTCGGACGAGAAGACCTGTCCATTCTGTGTGGGAAATGAAAAAAAGACTCCCCCCGAGGTCATGGCTTATCGTGAGCCAGGAACAAAACCTGATACCAAAGGCTGGTGGTTAAGAGTAGTTCCCAACAAATTTCCGGCATTAGAAGTGGAAGGAGATTTAAGTCGCACAGGTGAAGGAATGTACGACAAAATGAACGGGATCGGCGCCCATGAAGTAATTATTGAAAATACCGACCATAATAAGACTCTTCCCGAACTGGAAAGAAAAAATGTAGAGGATGTAATCTGGGCTTGTAGAGATAGAACCGTAGATCTGAAGAGAGATGCCAGGTTCGAATATATTCTAATCTTTAAAAACCAGGGAAAGGCTGCTGGAGCTTCCCTGACCCATTCCCACTCCCAGCTAATCGCCCTGCCAATAGTCCCTAAAAGAGTGAAAGAGGAGATGATAGGAGCGCAAAATTATTACGAGAATAAGGAAAGGTGTGTCTTTTGCGATATTATCAGACAGGAGACAAAGTCAGTGACGAGAATAATTACTGAGAATGAAGACTTCGTAGTTTTTGCTCCTTTTGCTTCCCGATTTCCCTTTGAGACCTGGATTATTCCCAAGAAACACGACTCGGCTTTTGAAGATATCCAGAAACACGAAGTAATCCATTTGGCATGCTGTCTTAAAGGGATTCTAACTCGGATGAACAAAGTGCTCAATTATGCTCCATATAATTATATTCTCCATAACTCTCCGCTTACAACGTCCCACCTTCCCTACTACCACTGGCACATTGAGGTTATGCCCGTATTGACCAGAGTTGCCGGATTTGAATGGGGCACGGGTTTTTACATTAATCCCACTCCGCCAGAAGAAGCAGCTAAATTTTTAAGGGAAGCCGGAGCTTAAGAGATGACATCTTGGAGAAACTACCCGGAGACACGCTCCGATCAATCGGTAGTCGCAACCTTCAGGTTGCGAATTCCTACGCAGACTAAAGTCTGCTACTCCTGGAGGTGTTGAACTGAAAATTCTATTTACTTCTTCAGAAGTGGTTCCCTTCGCCAAGACAGGAGGACTTGCTGATGTAAGCGGGGTTTTACCCAGAGCCATAAAGGCCGAGGGTCATGATGTGCGAGTGGTGATGCCAAAATATAAAGTTGTCGACAATCAAAAGTTTGGATTAAGGACACTTACTAAAAGCCTGTCTATTCCTGTAGGAGAGGAGATCGCCATAGTTTCAATTTTAGAAGGCGAACTGGAAAAAGGGATACCCGTATATTTTATAGATTATAAACCTTACTTTGAGAGGAAAGAACTCTATGGCACTCCAGAAGGCGCTTATGAGGATAACGCAGAAAGGTTCATTCTTTTTTCCAGAGCGCTACTGGAAGCAGTTAAGGCAATAGGGTTTCAACCCGATGTGATTCACTGTAACGATTGGCAGACAGGTTTAATTCCTGTCTACCTGAAGACATTATATAAGAATGACCCTTTCTTTCAGAGAACGGCAACAGTTTTAACTATTCATAACATTGCCTATCAAGGGACATTTCCTAAACAGACTCTAAATTTGGCTGGCTTGGGCGAGGAAGAATTTACTCCTGAAAAGTTGGAATTCCATGGGCAGGTTAGCTTTCTCAAGGGAGGACTGGTTTATGCAGATGTATTGAACACCGTAAGCGTAACCTATAGTAAGGAGATTCAGTCTTCACCCGAATTTGGATACGGTCTGGAAGGAGTCCTTGCTCATCGCAGCCAGGACCTCTACGGGATACTTAATGGAGTTGACTATGATGAATGGAATCCAGCGAAGGACCAATTCATTGCTGTCAATTATACCATAGGAGAGATAAATAAAAAAATGGAATGTAAAAGGGCCCTTTTAAAGGAGAATAACCTGCCAGTTAACTTGAATCGGCCTTTAGTGGGAATCGTCTCCCGGCTTTCCCAGCAGAAAGGGCTCGATATTATTGGAGAAGCAATTGATGAAATAATGGATTTAGATTTGTACTTTATTCTCTTAGGAACGGGTGAGGAAGAATATCATAGGCTTTTTTCCCGGATTGGCAGGAAGTATTCCAGAAAAGCAGCAATTCATATTACCTTTGATAATGGACTTGCTCATAAAATCTATGCTGGTTGTGACTTGTTCTTGATGCCCTCCCGTTATGAGCCCTGCGGATTGGGACAGTTGATCAGTTTAGCGTATGGCACTGCTTCTATTGTTAATCCCACAGGCGGCTTGGCGGACACAATTGAAGAGTTTGAGCCAGAGACAGGTAAAGGGAATGGCTTTCTACTAAGCGAATATTCGGCTACTGCCCTGGTGAATGCGCTCAAAAGAGCGATAACTGTTTATAGACAGAAGGAAGCCTGGCAAAGGCTGGTTAACAATATGATGGAGGCCAATTTCTCCTGGGCTGCCTCAACGAAGGAATATTTGGAATTATATCAAAAAGCGATGGATAAGAGAGGAGAAAATTAGCAAAACCCCAAAGTTCTCGACATTAATGGTTAAAAAAACAGGTTGACAAATTAAGGAAGTTGTGGTAATATTTTAGTGACGATAATAACTATCGTTCGATAAAAGCAACCCCCTGAAATATAGGGGGACGCAAAACCTTAGAGTCCCGAACCATCGGGATAGTCAGGTTGCCGAAGACGATAGACGCTTTTAGACGCTTTTTTTAAAGCCGAGTTGCTGAAGAAAAAACAAATTTAGAGTGTTTGAAGCTTCTGGCAACTCGGCTTTTTTTATAGGAGTAGCTCCGATTCATCGGAGCGTTGACGCACCGCAAGCGGTGCTACTCCAAATCATTTTTTATGATATTGTGGGAAAAGGAGGTGTAATATGGGAGATAGAAAGAGATTATTTCTGATTGCTGTCCTTGGGTTGGTTGTGATTATAAGTAGTTCTCTATTGGCAGCCAATGTTCACTTCGGCAAGCATGCAGGTGAGCTTAAGAATCTTAGCATAAAGGTAGTCTATACCGATCCCTATTTTTATACGCCAGAAGGTTTGGCCGGCTATTATATTGGAATGCCGATGACTTATGAAGTACATATTACGAATAACAGCCGTCGCACTTACAAGCATCTGGATGTAACAGCGATTCAGGAGTATTATGAGTCGGGTACGTGTAACCGTGCCTGGTATCCATATCCCCGGTATGTTACTTATAGAAAAGGTGAGCCCATGCCCGGCAATAGCAAGCAAGTCTGGCAGAATATCTCACTGGGACCAAATCAGAAAAAAGTCCTATTTGGCGGATACACTCCCCCACTAGCTACCTGTGATGGACTCGACCAGACACACGTGATTATTCAGCATACTAACAGAGGGAAAGTGGAAGCTGCCATAATGTATTATGAGCCAGAGCTTGGTGTATTCTGTCCACCACCTCCGAAATAAGGCTCAATCCCGGAATTTTACTTTGCAGACTTAAGACTTAAAAATACTGTTATATTTACATAAAATAGACCTTTGAGCAAAAAGCTCAGGTCTATTTTTTTTATTGTAATTTAGGGTGAAATGGTGTAAAATTTAACAAATTCCCCTCACTTATATCCTCTCTCAAAGGGGCTGTGTCGTAACCCTGTTTTGGGTAGCCGCAGGCTTTAGCCTGCGCAATTTCTCCATCGAGAACGCAACCTGAAGGTTGCGGCTACCAAACAAAAAATCTAATTGCGACACAGCCTCAAAGGGGAGAGGAAGTTCTCTCTTGACAAAGAGAAAAAAAGAGGGTTTAAAATTTTCCGAAGAGAAAAAATTGTGAACGCTACTCGTTTAAAACGATGAAAAAGAAAGTTCTAATTGTTGTTCTATGTCTATCTATAGTTTCATCTATTTTGGTATCCGTAATTCGCTGGCGGGTGGAAGCTGATAACCGTCAGGTGGAAATGGCTTGCGATTACAGTGAACTTTCCGAGCTCTGCCTCCAATGGGGGTATGATATTGACGCTTTTTTGTGGGAGTTGAAAGAAGCTGGCATTAATTCAATAGTTATCAAAGAGGAGACTCTGGATACGCTATCTTCCGAGGGCAGGCTAACTTTTATAACAGGAGAGGAGGTGAACAGGTTCCAGTATTTAGCTCCATTTCAATCTATTTTCCTTAAAGATTTAATCAAACAGGATATTGAAAAACATACTTTTATTGTAACCAGCGATTTTGCTCTGGGAGAAAAGATAGAGAGAATACTGGTCGAAAAACTGGGTAAGAAGAAAGTTAACAGAATCGAAGGGAATCCTTATGGGAAACCCCTGACGGTCCTGAGTGTTTACGGAATGGAGGAAGGAGAGATTTCCCAGCTGGGGATAGGTTTTTCCACAGAAAAAAGAGAAAGGATAGCCAATTATGGATTAAAGGCTATTCTACTTCTCACAAATGGCCCATTTATTAGTGAAGTTTCCATACAGATTCTCTTTTCCACTGTAAGCGATTGGAGAAATATATCGGCAGTTATCTTTTCCGGAGATAGTATCTTAGGCTATCCAGGCTTTTTAGATTCAGTGAGGAGACAATTAGATATAACAGGGGTTAAGTTGGGTATTGTCGAGTTCTTGAATCAGGATGGCTTGGGCGAAGTAACCAAAAACCTATATCAGAAAATAGTTAGAGTACACTCTATTTCACAGGAAGAGGTTGTTTCTATTAAACAGGGTGGTGGGCTGGATGTCTCCAGATTGATTACCCGCTTCCAGAGAGCTGTCAAAGAAAGGAATGTTAGACTACTCTATATTCGTTTGCCTTTCATCTCAAGAAGTAGTGATAATCTACAAATTCAATCCCATCTCGATTACATTAGAGGAATTAAGGTGGCTATTTTAGGAAGTAACTTTAAGATGGGTTTTTCTCAACCATTTAAGCCCTTTCCATCTTCACTTAACTTGCTTCGCCTGCCAATTTTTTTAGTTATATTAATACTTCCCCTTTGGTTAATTTCTCTCCATAAGTCTCTTTCTTTAGGTTTTTACTATTTCTATCTATTTGCCTCTCTGGCACTAATACTTTTTTTCTGGCAAGAGAGACTATTCATTCAGATTGTAGCTCTAATTGCCGCTCTCTCTTTCCCTCTTTTAGCGCTAACTTTTGGATTACTTCTTCCTGAATCGTCAATACTGAGGACTCATAAAGAGGGGAATATCTCACGAGCCGTTTGGCTTTTCCTTAAAGTAACCATTACTACTATCTTTGGTGGACTTCTAATTGCTTGTCTACTCAGTCGTTTAGACTTTATGTTGAAAGTTCACCAGTTTCGAGGAGTGAAGGCTTCTTTTATCCTCCCGTTGATAATGGGATTGTTCCTTCTGTCTGGATGGAGGGAGCAATCTCTCAAAGAAAAAGGGTTAATCCGTTTTTATGTAGGTAAAGTATCGGAATTTCTATCCAGAAAAGTCGAATTTAAACACTTGTTGATACTTTCCATTTTAGCTTTGGGGGGAATTGTGCTTCTCCTGAGGAGCGGAAATTATCCCGGACCATTTCTCTGGGAAATAGAAAGCAGGGCAAGGGAAATTCTTGAAAAATTACTTATTGTTCGACCGAGAATAAAAGAGTTCTTTATTGGACATCCTCTAATGATTCTGGGAATATATCTATATTTGAGAGGCAAATCTGGAAAAAAAGAAAATTTAGAGCTAAAAGCAAAGAACTGGCAATCGTTCGTTATTCTCGGTTTGATCGGACAAGTCTCTATAATAAATAGTTTTTGTCATGCCCATACGCCCTTGGTTATCTCTTTAACCAGAACAATAAATGGCGTTTGGTTAGGGGTAATAATAGGAATCTTATTGGTCAGCATTGTGCGAAGAAGCACAAACTATCTTTTTCCTGACCAAATAGACGTGTTAGGATGAAGTGATTGGAAAATGGTAAATAGAATTCTGGTGGCTGGCTATTACGGTTTCGATAATGGTGGCGATGAGTTGATTCTCTTCTCTTTGCTGAACGAACTTAAAAAGCTCAATAACAGGATAGAGATTACTGTCCTTTCCAGAAATCCATCCAAAACTGGCAGAAACTACAAAGTAAAAGCAATAAATCGCTGGAATCCTTTAAGGGTAGCCTTTGCAATTTTTCACACAGACCTATTTGTTTTTGGTGGAGGAGGGCTTTTGCAGGACCTTACCGGTAGCCGGAGTATCTGTTATTATCTGGGATTGATTCTATTGGCCAAGCTGTTTTTCAAGAAGGTTTTTCTTGTCTCTCAGGGTGTGGGACCAATCAGAAGGAGAATTAGTAGAAAGGTTACGGGAATAATTCTTGGGTTTGTGGATTTAATCACTGTTCGGGACGAATTGTCGAAATTTGAACTGGGAAAACTGAATAAGAACCTTTCAGTTTCTATTGTTCCTGACCCGGTGTTCAATTTGGACAGATTCGCATTCAGAAAAGAGGTAGCTATTAATGAGCAACCCGCTATTGGAGTCTGTCTCCAGGGATGGGGAAAGGATGAGAGATTTAAACAGAGGGTTAGAGAGATATGTGATGAACTGGTAGGAAAGATTGAATCGAAAATTATCTTTATACCTTTCCATAAATTGGAGGATTTGAAAATAAGTAAAGATATAATAGGAAACAGAACGAATGATTACCAATTGTTTCTCTGGCAAGACGTTGAAGACCTGTTTGAGTTTTATAATAAGATAGATTTGATACTGGGAATGCGGCTACATTCAATCATTTTAGCGTGCCTTTTCGAGAAGCCTTTTGTGGCCATCTCTTTACCCAAAACTCATTCCCTCTACGACCCCAAAGTGGAAGGCTTTTTGGAGCTATTGGGTTATAAAACAATAGATATGGCGGTTCCCGCTGTTGAAATAGCTGGAAAAGTGCACGAAATTTTGGCAAATCGCCAGAAATTCCTTGAACAACTCTCTCCCAGAGTAGCAAAATTGAGGGAAAGCTCCAGGGAAAATATAGAGATGGTGCAGAGCTTATTGGAAAATGTTGCATGATTTTATCTATTTCTTGAAGGGATAACAAATTATTCCTGCTCACATTGATAGTCCTTTACAGACATGGTAATTTTTAGTATAATAATATAATAAAAGTTTGCACAAATTGAATTTGTGCCTACAAGGGTATTTGTAGGTCCCGATGAATCGGGACAAAAATAAAGCTGGTATCTTTAAAGAATAGGAGGAAAAGAAATGTTTAAGAAAAGGAAAATTTTGTGGAGTTTAGGATTAGGCTTATTTTTGCTATTTTCTTTAGTAATAGTTAACAGTAAAGCTATTCAAGGTGTGGTAGAAAAGGGAGGCGAGATCTATGAGCAGATAAAATTGTTGAGCGAAGTGTTCACATTGATCAGGGATAACTATGTGGAACCTGTAGATGCTGAGGAATTGATTTATGGCGCTTGTGAAGGGATGGTGAGCAAATTAGATCCTTTCTCTCAATTTATGGACCCTCCGTCTCATCAAATGATGAAATCTGAAACCGAGGGAAAGTTCGGAGGATTAGGCATAAGGATTGCTATCCGGGAAGGAAGGTTGACTGTGGCTACTCCCCTTCCCAGGACACCAGCCTATGAATTAGGTATTTTGCCCGGGGATAAGATAATGAAAATCGAAGGTGAGGATACCAAAGATATTACACTTTCTGAGGCAGTTAAGCTTTTGCGGGGAAAGCCGGGGACAAAAGTTACCATCTCTATTTTTCGAGAGGGAGAAAAAGATTTAATCGACTTTACTATAACCAGAGCGATAATAAAGATAGAAAGCGTTCCCGATGCTAAGATGCTTACTGATAAGATAGGTTATATCGAATTGACAGAATTCTCTAAGGAGACACCTAATGAGTTTGATAAGGTCTGGAAAAAATTGAAGAAGAAGGGAATGGAGAGTTTAATTCTCGATTTGAGATATAACCCCGGAGGACTATTAGTTATTGCCGTGGAGATTTGTAAGAATTTTATCGGTGACAGAAAATTGATTGTTTATACTCAGGGCCGCAGTGAGGAGCAGGTAATTAAATTTTTTGCTGAGAAGAAAGCTAAACATGAGAAGATACCGTTGGTAATTTTAGTGAATAGGGGTTCGGCTTCGGGTTCAGAGATTGTAGCAGGATGTGTTCAGGATTGGAAGAGGGGCATTATCCTGGGAGAGAAGACGTTCGGCAAGGCTTCTGTGCAGAGTTTGATGCCTTTATCGGATGGCTCTGGTTTGAGATTGACTACTGCTAAGTATTATACCCCTAATGGACGTTTAATCCACGATGTGGGAATCATTCCGGATATCGTTGTGGAAGTCTCTCTGGAGACTATGGCAAAGCTTATGACGCAGAGAGAGAAAATATACGGTTTGCCCAAGGAATCTGAAAAAGAGAAAGAAAAGATAAAAGATCCACAAATTGAACGAGCAAAGGAAATCTTATTGGCTCAGGAGAGGTTCTCTGAGATAGAAAAAGGAGTCGAAGAAATATTGGAAGGAGTAGAAGAAGGTGCCCAGAAAGAAAAAGAAAAGTAAAAAGGTGCCCAGAAAGAAAAAGAAAAACAAAAAGATAGCCATATTTATAATTCTAACTCTCGTTCTGGCTGGCGCACTCTACTACTATTTTAAAATTAGACCTGTTGACTATACGAATTTCTCTCAACAGATCGACGCAGTAGTTAATGAAGAACTGGTAAAATTAGGAGTTACTCCTAAAGATGTAATAAAAATTTATAGAGAGGAAAAGAAGAAAGACAATGTTTCCTGGGTCTCGGTGACTAAGGAGGTTCAAGTTTCCCGGGAAATCGATATGGAAGGCTACCAAAAATCGCTTGCTGATTCCCTGAGGCAGATAAGAGCTGAGCTTTATAAGGTAGAACTAAGCGATAAAGGGGATTTGCTGAGTATGAAAATTGGAAAGCGTTCATTAGTGATGCAAAATCTCCTTCTCCATTACCCTTTGGCTAAGTATAGAGTCAGCATTGTAATTGATGACCTCGGCCAACGAAAAGACCTGGTAAAGAATTTCCTGCGTCTGGATATACCATTGAACTTCGCCATTCTGCCTCAACTTCCATATTCTACTCTCCTTGCCAGGGAACTTAAGAATTCAGGGTATGAGACAATTCTCCATTTACCTATGGAGCCTGAGGGCTATCCCGAGACCGATCCCGGGTTGGGAGCATTATTGGTCTCCATGGGCTCTTCTCAAATAGAAAGTACTATCCTGAAAGACCTTAAAACTGTTCCTGGAGTTTCTGGCGTCAGTAACCATGAGGGTTCTCGCTTCACAGCTAATCGTGAAAAGATGAAAGAAGCTCTGAGTGTTCTGAAAAGAGAAGGGCTCTTCTTTTTCGATTCCAAGACTTCTCCGTACTCGGTGGGCGAAGAGGTGGCCCGGGAATTGGGAATGCCAGCGCTTTCTAACCAGGTTTTTTTGGATACAAAGGACGAATACAAGGCTATCTGCCGGCAATTGGAAAAGTTACGCCGTAGAGTGCTCAAGTCTGGCACAGGGATAGCTATTGGTCATGTCCAGAGGAAATTTACTTCTGATGCCTTAGCAGAGTACATTCCCAAATTCAAAGAAGACGGAATTGAATTTGTGAGTCTATCGGAATTATTGAAGTAGAGAAATGTGAAAAGGTGCCTGTCACCTTTTTGAGGGAGAACTTATGTTAGTTTTGGGTATTGAGACTTCCTGTGATGAGACGGCTGCCAGTGTGGTGGAAGATGGTCGAAGGATGTTGTCCAATGTGGTCTCTTCCCAGATTGATATCCACAGTAAGTATGGCGGGGTTGTTCCTGAACTTGCTTCTCGTAAACATCTGGAGACAATCAATTTCGTTATAGAACAAGCACTTTCCCAAGCAGGATACTCTTTTAAGGAGTTAGACGGCATTGCGGTTACCAATGGACCCGGCCTGGTGGCATCACTATTGATTGGTTTGACTACTGCTAAGGCTATAGCCTATGCTTTTGAGTTGTCCCTGATTGGGGTTAATCATATAGAAGGACATATTTTTTCTAATTTTTTAAAGCATCCCGAAAATAAATTTAAAACTGAGAAGCTCCTGCCTCCTTTTATTGCCCTGGTTGTATCCGGGGGCCATTCCGATTTAGTCTTTGTGGAGGATTACGGAAAATATGAATTGTTGGGACGCACCAGGGACGACGCTGTGGGAGAATCTTTTGATAAGGTTGCCAAGCTTCTCCATCTGGGCTACCCCGGTGGGCCAATAATTGATGAAATTTCCCGAAAAGGAAACGCTGAAGCTATTAAATTTCCTCTGGCTCACATGAAAGACGACTCTTTAGATTTCAGTTTTAGCGGACTTAAGACTGCTGTGGTAAATTTTGTCAAAAATCATAAATTGCCAATAGAGTCCCAGTCAATTGCCGATATTGCTGTTTGCTTCCAGCGAGCTGCCATTAAGGCGCTGGTGGAAAATACTTTTTGTGCGATAGAAGAGAAAAGGACCAAGAAACTCGTTTTGGGAGGAGGAGTGGCTTCAAATTCTCACCTGCGTGATGTTTTCAAAAATCGGGCAGAAAAAAACGGAATAGAACTTTACTATCCTCCACCAGCATTGTGTACGGATAATGCAGTAATGATTGGTTGTGTGGGGTATTATAAGATGGATTATAGTGTGGCTAGGCCATTTAAGTCTCTTGAGGCTGAAGCCAATTTAGAACTTGAGTCATGGAATTGAAATGAGAAAAAAATTAATCTTCGGCATTCTGTTGTTATTACTTGGAATAATAATATTCTCTTCGGCTGATCGAACTTATGTATATGCAGAAGAAATTGAGTCATCATATCCGGAGACAGAGGGACGAGAGGTGTCCCCCCGAGAGGAAGGACCAACGAGAAGAGAGTCTGAAAAGGCTTCTTTCGATATGTATGGGAGCTTCGGAACCGTAATATTGACTGACCTTGAAACAGGAGACCAGAAAATCTACAATAAGTTATCTTTACAGCCCGAACTTACTATTGGGAAATTTGGCTTTGGTTTGAACCTGGAGTTCTATTTTGATGAAAATAGTAACCTCAGGAAAGAAGATTGGACCTGGAGTAAAACTATAGAGAAAATATGGTATGCTCGTTATGGACATAAATATGAGCCAGTATATGTTTATCTGGGTGGATTTAAGGATGTGACTCTAGGGCATGGACTGATTATAGCGCACTATACCAATATGCTTCACTATCCAGATATAAAAAAGGTGGGGTTCGAGTTGGACCTCGATCGGGGCACTCATGGCTTTGAATCTTTCTTCAGCAATCTTGGCAGGGCAGAAATTTACGGAGGGCGGGTATATTATAGACCATTTTATAATTCCTATGTTCCCCTTCTGCCCAGGCTCGGTGTGGGTTTCACCTGTGTTACTGACCAGGACCCGGATGCCAAGAGGTCTACCGAGGATGACCAAGTTACAGTCTTGGGAGGAGATTTGGATATTCCCCTTTTGGAACACCCGGTTATTTCTATCTTATCCTATATAGATTTTGCCCAGATGAGCCTGGGGAAGAAGTATACAGAATATAATAATCCTCCCTCTCTTGATGGAGGAAAGGGTTGGGCTCTGGGTTTTATGGGAGGTATATTAGTGGGGATAAGTTATCGTTTAGAATTCAGGAGACTGGAATACAACTTCATCCCTTCCTATTTCGATTCATATTATGAGGTTGATAGAAAAGATGATAAAGCATCGGGAATTTCCGGGACGAGAAAGCCGATAAAAATGGGGCCTTATGTTGAACTTGCTTATAATATTCTAAATAGAATTACCCTCTCATCCTCATTCGAAAATTACAATCACGACCCTACGAATATCTATCCCCACCTCAGGGCTACTATGAGGGTTCATCCTTCGTTGTTAATGGATAAGTTTAGCCTTCTATTTTCTTATGACAAACGGAATGCCGATACGTGGGAAGATTTAATTAAGGTTAAAGGACCCAATAGTATCCTTACTATGGAAGTGGGATACCATGTTGCTCCTCATATAGCTTTGGTTATTATCCATAGGCAGACTTTCGACGCTAACGGTAAGCCGACCAAAAGAACAACTATGGAGTGTAGGGTCCACTTCTAAAGTTATTGGAATAGCCCCGATTTATCGGGACGTCTTAAGACGCAGACTGAAGTCTGCTACTCCACAGTCTTTTGGAGTAGCGAAACTTGTTTCGCGTTAATAACGCAGAGCAATCTCTGCTACTCCTAAGATAGAAATTAAAGGAGAAGAATTATGACTGGAAAAGATGTATTGAAGGTGGTAAAGGAAAAGGGAGTCAAGTTTATTCGCCTCTGGTTTACAGACATTCTTGGGCAATTGAAAAGTGTGGCAATTACAGAGAGGGAATTACCCAGAGCCTTAGAGGGCGGTATGGGTTTCGATGGGTCTTCAGTTGAGGGCTTTGCCAGAATTTTTGAGAGCGACCTTGTAGCTCTGCCCGACCCCTCAACATTCCAGATTCTCCCTGCAGAGCTTTCTTCAGAACGCTCAGAAACTCAAGGAGGAAAGACAAGAAGTACTGGGGAACAGAGTGCTGTAGGTAGAATGTTCTGTGATATACTGAATCCCGATGGTTCTCCATATGAAGGAGATCCCCGTTATATTCTGAAGAAGAACCTGGAGAAGGCAAAAAAGATGGGCTATACTTATTACGTAGGCCCGGAAGTTGAGTATTTCTATTTTAAGAGTGATAAAGGCACAGAAGTCCTTGATGTAGGGGGCTATTTCGACCTATTGCCTCTGGATATGGCTCACGATTTACGGAGAGAGACCGTGCTTTATCTGGAGAAGATGGGGATTCCTGTAGAATATAGTCATCATGAAGTAGCACCTTCTCAGCATGAAATAGACTTACGTTTCGCTGATGCCCTGACTATGGCGGACAATGTCCAGACATATAAGGTTATTGTTAAGGAGGTGGCCTTGAGGAGGGGGGTCTATGCCACATTTATGCCCAAGCCTCTCTTTGGCCAGAATGGTTCGGGGATGCATACGCATCAATCGTTATTCAAAGGTAATAAGAATGCTTTGTTCGATGCCCGGGATAAGTATCATCTTTCCAAAGAGGGTAAGGCGTTTATTGCTGGTCTCCTTTTTCACGCTCAAGAGATTACTTCAGTTTGCAACCAGTGGGTCAACTCTTATAAGAGGTTGGTTCCAGGATATGAAGCGCCCGTTTATATCTGTTGGGGACAGAGGAACCGTTCAGCACTGGTACGCGTTCCCATGTATAAGCCGGGAGAGGAGATATCCACTCGTGCAGAGCTGAGGAGTCCCGACCCTGCCTGTAATCCTTATTTAGGTTTTGCAGTAATGTTGGCGGCTGGTCTGGAAGGGATAGAAAGAGGATATGAATTACCGGAGCCAATAGAAAAAGATATCTTTCTCTTGAGTGACGAGGAGAAAGAGGCTCAGGGGATAAAAGTGCTCCCGGGGAGTTTGAGCGAAGCAATCCAGATTACTGAAAAGAGCCAGCTTGTTAAGAAGACTCTGGGCGAACATATCTTCAATAAGTTTATCGATAATAAGAAGATTGAGTGGGACCGTTATCGCACTCAGGTTACAGACTACGAACTACAGAAATATCTCCCCATATTGTAATCAGTTGACACTCTCCCGCCCCTCAGAGAACGGCGTGGTATTGCTCAAGAATTGAAGAAGCAAGTTCCTGGAGTTAAGGAAGTAAAGGCAGTTTAAGCAAACTATACCACTAATGAATAACACAATCTCTTTAACCTCGCTCCGACGGGGCGATTTTTTATGAATTGTAGCCGAAAGGTCGGCATAAACTGTATCCGTCCCCTACAGGAAAGCAAAGCTTACGAGGCTGTGTCATAATTAGATTTTTTGTTTGGTAGCCGCAACCTTCAGGTTGCGTTCTCGACGGGGAAATTGCGCAGGCTAAAGCCTGCGGCTACCCAAAACAGGGTTATGACACAGCCTCTTACGCTTTGCTGCTACAAGAAATGCTCGTTACACCAAATTTCCTCGTATCGGGAATGCAGGAATTCGATCCATGATTTTTGCAATGAAGTCAGTAATTCTACTCTTACTTCTTTTTGTCCTCAATTTTCGGGCGTGGGCTTTTGAGATCCGTCTTTCTACTACTATTCCCGCCCAGGGCGATACTCTGGCAGTAGAAGTTAAAGGGGTAGAGAAAGGGAACAAATATTCCTGCTGGTTTAATGCCCGGGAGTATCCCGTCTATCCTATAGAAGGAGGTTCTCTTAGGATATTGATTGGATTGCCATATAATTTCGTTCCTGGCAGGTATGCTGTTCTAATTGCGGAAAAAGGAAAAGGGAGAAAGAAAAGGAAAAAGTATGAGCTCCTGACTGTTAATAGAAAGGTTTTTCCTGTATCATATATTACTTTCACTGCAAAAAAGAGGAAATTGATTGGTTCGCCTCTGAATAAACGAGAGAGAGATTTGATTTCTACTGCCTTAAAAATTGAGAAGAAGCAGCAGCATTGGGAAGGGAAATTCATTCTGCCAGTCGAGGGAAAAATTGTGGGAAAATATGGTGTTAAGAGAATAGCTGGCAAAGAATTTCTGTGGAGTCACAAAGGAGTCGACATAAGCGTTCCTGAGGGCACCCCGGTTCAAGCAGCCAATAGCGGTGAGGTTATTCTGGCGGAGGAGGGTTTCTATCTTCACGGAAAGACGGTAACGATTGATCACGGTCAGGGCATAACCACAATCTATCTCCATTTAAAGTCTATCAATGTTAGAAAAGGGGATAAAGTTACCAAGGGACAGATAATTGGCAGGGTGGGAGAGACTGGTCTTGCTACAGGTCCCCATCTCCATTGGGGATTATATGTCCATGGTGTCCCGGTTGACCCTCTCCCCTGGGTAAAAAGAGAATACTGAGGGTTGTATTGGCCTGCCATTGCCATCATAATTACGGTTTTCTTTATTATGAAGAATAATCGCTAACCTCCTTTTTCAATTTCCACAAAGAAAGATTCTCCTTCCACAAGAAAAAGAGACCAATGCTTACCAGTAGACTAAACTGAAGGAAATGTAGAAGCACGGCATAGCTTAAGGCGAGACTCTTGTCAATTGCAAAAAGGGCAAGCGCAGTGATGCAGAAATATTCATAGACCCCAATAAAAGCTGGAGAGGAGGGAACCATTAAGCCCAGCGCTACTATCACCAATACAAGGTATGCTTGGGGATAAGATAGGGATAAATTGAGTGCTTTTGCTCCCAGATAGAATGTTGTCCCTTCAAAAGCCCACACCAGGAGAGAAAGAGAAGAAATGATCAGTATTTCCTTCCGTTGACGCAACACATTTAGTCCCTCAATAAAGGAGTTTGTTAAGTTAAGTATTTTCTTCAAAACAGGTTCTTTAAGGAAGCCAAACAGTTTTTTAATGACTTTACCAGTTAGCTCTTTGGAACGCATCATTATGTAAAGAAGAATTAGTACACCTAAGAATAGGGCACAGGCGACATAAATCATCTTTTTCAGCCAATGAGGGAAAGAGTGCTGTGCAGAGGAACCGCTTCCCAGAAAAAGAGATGTAACCAATAAAAGAATGACCAGGGCGAGTCCATCAAAGACTCTCTCTATGACAATTGTAGCCAGCGAGGAGCTCTTGCTAATATTCTCCTTCTTTCCATTTACATAGGCACGGATCAGTTCCCCAACCCTCAGTGGCAAAAGATTATTTGCCATAAAGCCAATAAAAATTGTTGAGACTAAATTGAATATTTTGCATTTTTTTATGGGCAAGAGAAGGTATTTCCATCTTATTCCCCGCATCCAAAATGCAAACATATAGGAAATTACTACTGGGAATAGCCAGTAGTAATTAGCCATTTTCAATGCCCTTTTACTTTCTTCTATATCAAATTTCCGAAAGGCAAGATAGAGAAAGAAAATGCTGATTAATATTCCAGTAACAATCAGCCACTTAGATCTTTTCATCATAAAAAAGTACCTGTCACCTTTTTATTAAAAGAAATGCCGGAGGTCGGATTCGAACCGACATGAGCTTTAGGCCCATGGGTTTTTGAGACCCACATGTCTACCAATTTCATCACTCCGGCACGGTGAATTAATTTTACACTTAAAATACATTTACGTCAAGAGAAATGTGGAAGACGAAAAAAAGTTTTGACTTTATTCATTCCGTTAAGTATAATTAAAAACGCGAAAAAATTGATGGGAGGAAATTTTATGGAGAAAACAGAAGCTCAGAAATTCTGGGGAAAAGCGGAAAAACAACTCAAAGGACTAAGTGCAGGGGCGGTGAAAATTGCCAAAGGCTTGCAACAAGAAGCCGTCTATGGTGTAAAGATTAGTAAGCTAAAGGTTGAGGAAATGGGACTGGAAAGTAAAAGGGCAAAACTTTTCCAGGAAATAGGGAATGAGACTTTTAAGTTGGTTAAGACGAACAAGCTCAAAAACAGTAAAATTTCTAAGTTGTGCGCTCAGATAGATAAAATAAATAGAGAGATTAAAAAGAAAAAGGCTAGCTCATCCTTGTTAAGAAAGAAGATATCCGAAGGTATTAAAAAACTGAAGTGAAAAGCTCAGCGAAGTGAGCGTAGATGGGGGCGTAGTTCAGTTGGGAGAACGCATCCTTGGCAGGGATGAGGTCGCCGGTTCGACTCCGGTCGCCTCCACAATTTTGAAAGTGCAAAAGACAAAAGGAATGAGGATTATTGCGGGTAGCCTTAGAGGCAAAAAAATAAAGAGTTTGCCTGGATTGGCTACCCGTCCACTTTTGGGAAGAATAAAGAAATCCCTTTTTGATATTCTGGGAGATAAGGTAATTGATGCCAGTTTCCTGGACCTATATGCTGGCAGCGGAAGTGTGGGAATAGAAGCTCTCTCCCGGGGAGCGCAGTATGTTCTTTTTGTAGAAAAAGACGCTCGCTTGACAAGATTGATTAGGGAAAATTTAAAAAAGTGTGAGCTGGAAAATAAAGCAGAAGTTATAGAAATAGATATTTTGAGTTACAATAAAGAAGGAAGGAAATTTTCTCTGCCTGAACAGTTCGATTTAATTTTCGCCGGACCTCCTTATAAATTGAATCTGACTAAGGATACTTTAGATATAATACTTAAATTAAATCTATTAAAGAAAAACGGTTGGATTATTTGCCAGCACCACTTTAAAGAGAAAGTGCCAGAAAAAGAGGGATTCTTGCCCCTTTTTAGAAAAGAGCGCTACGGGAAGACAGAAATAAGCTTTTATAAAATGGGTGCCAAAACTGGTAAGTAGCTCGTAATCCAAGAGTAAGGGGAAAAAGGCATTCTTAGGGGCATTCAGCCAGTAATAATCTTTTAGGGGGCGATATAATGAAGACTATCGCAATACTTGCAGATCTGAAAAGAAAAAAGCCCAAAGCTACTGTCCAGAAGTTGACTTCTCGTTTACAAAAAAAGAAGATAAAAGTTTTAGTGAACGAGATTTCAAAACAAACCGATTTGGTTATAGCATTGGGTGGCGACGGAATTATACTAAAAACAGCCCGTCAGGTAAGCGGGTTTAATCTGCCTGTGTTAGGGGTTAACCTCGGTGGACTTGGATTCCTGGCAGGAGTGAGCCTCTCGGACTTGTACCCAACATTAGACCTAATTTTACAAAAGAGATTTAGAACTGTAGAGAGGATGTTATTACGTTCCCAAGTAGTGCGTAAAGGTAAGACCGCAGGGAAATTCTTAGCTTTAAATGATGTAGTAGTAAAAAATGGAATTACAGCAAGAGTAATAAAGTTGAGACTGGAAGTAAATAACCAGTATGTTGCCACATATGTTGGAGATGGGTTAATTATTTCCACTCCTACAGGTTCCACAGCCTATTCCTTAGCTGCCAGTGGTCCCATAGTTCATCCGGATTTAGCGCTTATCATCTTGTCACCTATTTGTCCCCATACTTTGGCTTTACGCCCATTGATTATTTCGTCTAAGGATACGATTAAGATTAGGGTTGAGACTGACCATGATGAGGTTATTCTTACTATGGATGGGCAGGAAAACATTCCCTTGAAGTTGGGAGATTTGGTTCAAGTAAGAAAAGCAAAAGAAAGATTAAAACTGATTGTCCCTGAAAAGAAAAGTTATTACCAGGTGTTGAGGACGAAGATGAAGTGGGGAGGGAGGTAGAATAGAAAAGGGCTTAATTTGTTCGACACCGGGAAATTTCTTAACGCAAAAAGCTGCGGGCTTTGCCCGGCACAAAATGATTCGCTCGTCTCCGACTCGCTCAAATATTTTGCTTAGAAGAAATATTGGTCAGCCCTTGCTTTTTGCTAAAATTTCTAATATCATCACAAATCGAACTTTTCTTGTGAAGAAATGTAGTCGGCCTTGTTTGCTCGCTAAAATTTCCAATGTTTCTCAGAAATCATGCCTTTTCCAGTCGCGTAGAGAAAAATAGAGTTGACCCCATTTTTTCATATGGATTGAGGATACGATGTTACGGGAATTATCCATAAAGAATTTTGCGTTGATTGAAGAATTGCATATATCTCTTGATAAGGGTTTGAATATTTTGACCGGTGAGACTGGGGCTGGAAAATCGATAATTATCGGAGCAATCGGGCTAATCCTGGGTGGGCGAGCCTCTTCTGAAGTTATCAGGAAAGAGAGCGACCTCTGTGAGGTCAGGGGACTGTTTGAGGTTAAGGAGAATATCAGGTTGAAAGAGATGCTCGCTGAGAAAGGTCTCTTAAGCCGTGAGGAAGAAGAATTTATCCTGAAAAGGGAATTGAGTCGGCAGGGAAGGGGTCGCTGTTTCCTGAACGGCCAGATTATTACTTTGGGAATGCTGGAAGAAATTGGTAACTATTTAGTGGATGTGCACGGACAACATGAACATCAGGCCCTGCTCAAGCCCGGTGTTGCCAGGGACCTCCTGGATGAATTCGGAGTGTTGATGAAGCTCAGGAAGAAAACTGAACAGACCTACCGTAAGTTTCGAGAGAAGTCACGTGAACTGGAAGAATTGCGTGCCTCAGAGAAAGAACGGGAACAGCAGATCGACCTTTATCAATTTCAAATAAAAGAGATTGACCAGGCTAACCTCTCTATTGAGGAAGAAGAAGTCTTGGAAAGAGAACATAAAGTTTTGAGTAATGCAGAAAAGTTGGACCAGTTGAGCCAGGAGCTTTATCACCATCTTTACGAAGGAGCGGGTTCGATTACGGAGAAGACGGCCTTGGTGGAGAGAGATATGGAAAAGATTGTTGCTATCGACCAGACGCTAAAGGATGAGTTAAAGGAATTGAGTGAGGTAAAGTATCGAATAGATGAGATGGCTATAGCGATAAGAGATTATAGGAGAAAAATAGAATTTAATCCCCAAAGGTTGGAAGAGATACTGGAAAGGAAAGAGCTAATTAATAAACTTAAGCGAAAATATGGAAATACAACAAAAGATATTCTGAATTATAGAAAAGAAACACAGGTTAAATTAGACAAACTGTTTAATAGTGCCAGGAGTATGGAAGAGACTATAGGTGAGGTAGAGAGACTCCAGGAAGAACTTGCGCGGCAGGCGGGCAAGCTTTCTGGTGAGAGAAAGATAGCAGGGGCTAAGTTAAAGAAGAAAATGGAACAGGAACTGAAGGAATTGGGGATGGGAAAAGCAAGATTCGATGTGGAGATTAACCAAGGCGAAATAAAGTCCAGCGGAATGGATGAAATCAGGTTTCTGGTTGCTCCCAATGTGGGAGAGGATTTAAAGCCTATAAATCAGATTGCTTCTGGTGGAGAGATATCGCGTATAATGTTAGCACTGAAGACTATTCTGGCGCGGGCAGACCAGATACCGACTTTGATTTTTGATGAGATCGACGTAGCCATTGGTGGAAAAATTGCCCAGGTTGTGGGTAGAAAAATGAAAACTCTCTCTCCCAATCACCAGGTTATCTGCATTACTCACCTTCCACAAATTGCTGTTTTCGCATCAAGTCACTATTTTGTGGATAAAAAGATTAGTGGTGGACGTACAAAAACAATGACTGCTCTTTTGGATAAGAAAGGAAAAGAAAGCGAGATTGCGCGCATGTTGAGTGGGGAACGGCTGACAGAGATAACTTTAAAACACGCCAGAGAAATGATAAGAGAAGGCCAGGCTTAAAATTTTGGTAAACAGATGGGAAAAATTATAATAAACATTGAACAATGTAAAGGTTGTAAGTTATGTGTGATATTCTGCCCAAAGCAGCTTATAAAGTTATCAGAAAAATTAAACCCGGCTGGTTACCATCCGGCTGAGTTTATTGATAATGGGCAGTGTAACAGTTGTGGTTTGTGCTACCAGATGTGTCCGGATGTGGCAATTGAGGTGTGGAAGGAGGGAAAAGTTTAGATGAAAGGATAGTTTTCGGAGTCGCTCGGGTAAAATGCACAGATTGAATCTGTGCCTCCTGTCATCCTGAACTTGTTTTCTCTGTCATCCTGAACTTGTTTCAGGATCTCCTCCTTCTCAAGAGATGCCGAAACGAGTTCGGCATGACATTCTGTCAGAGATGCCGAAACGAGTTCGGCATGACACTTTAAAGGTTGTGAAAAGATGGAAGATAGAATTTTGATGCAGGGGAATTGCGCTGTGGGTGAGGGAGGGATACAGGGAGGCTGCCAAGCCTATTTTGGCTATCCTATAACTCCCCAAAACGAGCTAACCCAATATATGGCTAAGAGGATGGTAGAGGAAGGAAGAGTTTTTATCCAGGCGGAAAGCGAGATAGCGGCAATTAATATGGTCTTTGGCGCTTCTCTGGTAGGTACACGGGCAATGACTACCTCTTCCTCCCCTGGAATAAGCTTGAAACAGGAAGGCATCTCCTATATGGTAGGTTGTGAACTCCCGGGTGTGATTGTAAATATTCAGAGGGGAGGACCTGGGTTGGGGAATATTGCAGGTGCCCAGGGTGACTACTTTCAGGCGACAAGAGGAGGTGGACACGGAGATTACTACTTGATTGTGCTTGCTCCTGACTCAGTTCAGGAAATGTACGATTTAACTCGGGAAGCTTTCGATTTGGCTGATAAGTACAGAAATCCTGTAATTGTCCTTGCCGATGGTATTTTAGGCCAGATGCTCGAACCAGTAAAGATTGTGAAGAAGAATCCGATGTCAAATTTCAATACCAAAAAAGATTGGATTCTGGACGGCTGTAAAGGGAGAAAGCCGCGAATGGTTCGTTCACTACTGACGGACGAAGGAGCCCTGGAAGAACACAACATGAAACTGAATAAGAAATATGAAAGGATAAAGAAAACAGAAGTAAGAGTGGAGACAGATAATCTTGAAGATGCTGAAGTGGCATTGGTGGGCTATGGCATTTCTGCCCGGATATGTAAGGAGGCAATGGAGATTGCCAGGCAAAAAGGAATAAAAGTGGGACTGGTTAGGCCAATTACACTCTGGCCTTTTCCAGAAAAAGTTATCGCTGAAAATGTAGACAGATTAAAAGCATTTCTGGTTATAGAAATGAGTCTCGGACAGATGGTTGAGGATGTGCGCTTGGCGACTAATGGGAAATGTCCGGTATATTTTTATGGAAGGACTGGGGGTGGCATTCCGGAAGTGGATGTAATTGTAGAAAGGATTGAAAAAATACTAAAATGAAAAAAATATTTTCACGACCAGAAAGTTTAACGGCAAAAAGAAATATTTATTGTTCGGGTTGTGGACATGGGATTGTCCACCGGCTAATTGCTGAAGTCATTGATGAGCTGGGAGTAAGAGAGAAGACAATAGGTGTTGCGCCGGTGGGATGTGCTGTTTTTGCGTATGATTATTGGAATTTCGACGTTACCGAGGCAGCGCATGGAAGACCTCCTGCTGTAGCTACTGGAATCAAGAGAGTCCTTCCAGATAGAGTTGTTTTTACCTATCAGGGTGATGGTGACCTGGCTGCAATCGGCACAGCGGAAACGGTCCATGCTGCCAATCGGGGAGAAAATATTACCATCATATTCGTCAATAATGGTGTCTATGGTATGACCGGTGGCCAAATGGCTCCCACAACACTTATTGCTCAGAAGACAACCACCACTCCTCTGGGGAGAGACGCTAAAATTGCTGGCTATCCCATTAAGATTTCAGAAGCACTGGGACAGTTGGAAGGTTCTGTTTATATTGAGAGAGTAACAGTGAATAGTCCCAAAAATACCATCAAAGCAAAAAGAGCAATCAAAAAGGCATTTCAGATTCAGATACAGAATAAGGGGTTTTCACTAGTGGAAGTACTCTCCATGTGTCCCACGGGATGGGGAGTTAACCCCGTGGAAGCACTGAAGTGGATTGAACAGAAGATGATACCTGTTTTTCCGTTGGGAGTAATAAAAGATAAAGACTTGACAGCAAAGGGAAATTTATGAGAGAAGAGATAATTATGGCTGGCTTCGGTGGACAGGGAATAATGTTTGCCGGGACTTTGCTCGCCCACGCGGCAATGGAGGAAGGACTCAATGTAACTTACTTTCCTTCCTATGGGGCGGAAATGCGCGGGGGGACGGCTAACTGCACGGTGATTATTTCTGATGAGAACATAGGTTCTCCTGTAGTCACTAATCCTTCTGCTCTTCTGGCAATGAATGAGGTCTCTTTAGAAAAGTTTTCCTCAAAAGTTAAAAAGGACGGATTAATAATAGTAAATTCATCTTTATTGAAGAAAGAAATAAAAATTAATGATGTGGAAATCTTAAAGATTCCAGCCACAGAACTGGCAGAGAAGTTAGGGGACAATAAAGTGGCGAATATGGTGATTTTAGGAGCATACATAAACAGAAACAAGGTGGTCTCCCTGGAGCGAACTATGGACTCTTTAAAAAAAGTGCTGGGCGAGGGAAGAAAAAACCTGCTTAAACTGAATAGAGAAGCGCTCAAGAAAGGAGAAGAAAACAGATGATTCGAAAAGCTAAAATTTCCGACATCAAAGAGCTGCAAAAGTTGATAAATTTTTATGCTGGGCGAGGAGAGATGTTACCCAGGTCGTTAAACGAACTCTATGAAAACCTGAGGGATTTTTTAGTTTTTGAGGAGAAAGGGGAAATTTTAGGTTGTTGTGCTCTGCACGTGTCCTGGGAAGACCTTGGTGAAATAAAATCTCTGACAGTTAAGTCCGGATACACGGGAAAGGGAATTGGTAAAAAGCTCATTGAGGGATGTCTTAAGGAGACAAAGGAACTGGGGATAAAGAAAGTTTTTGCGCTCACCTATAAGCCAGAATATTTTAAGAAAGCAGGGTTTAGAAAAATAGAAAAAGACGAATTACCACATAAGATATGGAGTGAGTGTATTAATTGTCCAAAATTCCCTGATTGCGATGAAGTAGCTATGTTAAAAGAGATGGAATAAAAGTGACAGGTACTTTTTTTACAAAGAAATTCCCTCTCCCCTGGGGGAGAGGGTTAGGGTGAGGGGGCAGAAAGATTTTGAGAAGAAAAACTTTGTCTATTTTCCTGCTTTTTTTATTTATTTGCTCTGTAGTTTCGCCAGTTCTTGGCAAGAGCCATCTGGAGTTAGCAAACGAGTATGCCGAGCAAAGCGAGCGTTTTTTCCAGGAAGCAGTGAATGAGTACAAGTTAGCATTAAAGGACCCTGAATCCAATGTTAGTGAGGTACGCTTTCTACTGGGCAAGCTCTATTACCACCACGGCAAATATCCAGAATCAATTAAACAGTTATCTCAGGTTTACGAAAAAGAGAAAGATAATTTTGCTGTGGCAAAACTCCTTGCCCTCTCACATTTTATCCAGGGAGACTATACTGAAGCTCTGGCTATTTTCGATAAATGGGAAGAATCTAAGGACAGCGAGTTTCTATATTTTTACGGACGGACTTGTGAAAAGCAGAATCTCTTTAACCAGGCGATTAAAATTTATAGAAAGATTATTAGAGGAGACTACAAACTTCTTGCTTCTCGGCGTATTACAGCAATTAATGCTCAGATTGGGGTGACCAGAGTCAGTGAAATAGAAAACAAATTCATCCGAGAGTTGATTGTGAATGCTCCCGGGCAGGAAGAGTATCCCAATGCAGGAGCAATAATTCTTTTAGACAATGGAAAATTTGAGATTTTACCTGATTTTACTGCTAGGGATGAAGTCCACTTCATAGTGAAGATATTGAACGACCGTGGAAAACACTACGGAGAAGTGAAGTTGAATTACGATTCGACATACGAGAAGGTGGAGCTTGAATATGCCCGGACGATAAAGCCCGATGGCACGATTGTCCCTGTTGGTGATAAACATATTCGCGATGTTTCCAAATATCTGAATTACCCTTTATACAGTAATGCTCGAGTTAAAATTATCTCCATGCCCGAAGTTGCTGAAGGCTCGATTATTGAATACAAAGCAAAATGGCACATCAATAGATTAATTAATAAAAAAGATTTTTCCTTCCACTATGGCATTCAGGGTTACGAGCCCTACCTTAATCAGAAACTCACTGTAGTAGTTCCCGTAGATTATAAATTTAATTTTAAATCTTATAATCCAGGCTATACAAATTACAAAGTAGATTTCTCTCCAGAAATCAAGGAAGTAGGCGATAAGAGAATTTACGTTTGGGAATTTAAGAATGCGCCAGAAATCATTGTGGAACCCTCGATGCCTCCCTGGCAGGAAATTGTGCCCAGCCTTTCTCTCTCTTCATTTAACAGGTGGGAGGATATCTACGACTGGTGGCGGGACCTGTTAAAGGATAAGGTGAATGTTGATAAGGAAATAAAAAGAAAAGTGAAAGAACTGACTAAGGGCAAGAAAACCCGGGAGGATAAAGTCAGGGCAATCTACCACTGGGTAGCCTCCAAGGTCAGGTATGTGGCTGTAGAGTATGGTCAGGCAGGATTCGAGCCCCATTCTGCTATTGAAATTTTCAAAAACAAGTATGGTGACTGCAAAGATCAGGCTATGCTTCTAATTGCAATGTTAAAATATTCAGGAATTTCAGCCCATCCGGTACTAATTGGTACCAGAGAGTGCTGGGTTTTAGATGAGGAGTTTCCGATATTGACTTTTAACCATGCTATAGTGGCGGTAGAAGTCGATGGAAAGACGGTCTTTCTGGATCCCACAGCGGAAACAGCGTCCTTTGGAGATCTTCCTACCTCTGACCAGGACAGAAAAGTTCTGGTGTTTTATGAAAGGGAAGGAAGAATTGAGAAGACTCCTCTTTTACCTGCGGAGCATAATAAAGTTTCCAAGACGATGGAAATTAAAATTCATAACGACGAAACCATCTCTGCCACTCGAGAAATTAAGACTTTGGGGATGTACGACCAGGGTCAAAGAGCCTGGCTTAAGTATACTAAGCCTGTTCTGGTTCAGGAACAGCTTAAGGAGAGAATAAACACAATTACCCCGGGAGGAGAACTTCTCAATTATACAATAAGCGACGTGGAGAATCTCAACCAGCCAGTAGAAATCAGAACGGAGTTTAAAGGGCCTAAATTTCTAACCAGAGCCGGAAAGAATAGACTACTTCCGAAATTTGGAAGCGTGTCAGCATCTTTAGTATCCAGAGATAAACGAAATTTTCCATTAGATTTTCGAGCACTTTATGAAAACGTGACAAAAATTAGAGTGGAACTTCCCAGCCACTTAAATGTGAAGTTTCTACCCCCGCCTATTGTTAAGGATACTCCATGGTTTACCTATATTTATAAGTATACCTTTTCTAAAGGGTTAATCAGTTTCGAAGAAAGATTGATAGATAAGAAGACTGCGGTTTCCGTAGAGGAGTATTTAGAATTCAAGGAAATTTTCGAAGAACTCGCCAGGGAAACTGATAAACAGGTCATTTTGGAAGAGCTTTCCCGATAGATTCCATCCGAAAGTCGTTTAATCTCTCCTAAATTCGCTCAAAATCGTTTAAATTTACTTGACAGTAGATAGGCAGTTTTGTATACTTTTTCTGAAAAAGCCGAATATTCCGAAAGGGCAATCTATCTTCTGAGATGATTGGAACGTCTTCGACAAGGAGGTCGTGGATGGGGAATATTTTCGACGATAAGGACGAATTTCTGACAGCAAAAGAGGCAGCGAAACTCCTCAAAGTTACTGTGGGTACAATTAAGAATTACATTTACAGAGGAGAGTTGAAATCTTTCAAAACCCCAGGAGGCCAGCATCGGATCTCGAAATTGGATTTGTTTGAGGTAATGGGTCATAGAATAAAAGAGGTTAAAAGAGAACCGCACTTTAAGGAAACCCAGAAATTTTCCGATGAGTTTCACACAGATTATGTTAGGGTCATAAGAACTCTACTTGAGGCTATAGAAATTATAGATACCTATGCCCAGGGACATTCAGCCAGAGTTGCTAAGTACTCCTTATCCATCGCTAAAAAGCTTGCTCTTTCGCCGAAAGAAATGAGGAATATAGAATTATCTGCTCTCCTCCACGACATTGGCAAAATCGCTGTGGGAAGTGCCATTCTGGGGAAACCGGGAAGGTTGAATGAGAGGGAATCCTTTATAGTAAGAAAGCACGCAGTCGTTGGAGAAGGGATTGTTGAGCAGATAGAATTTCTACAGTCAACCAGACCTTTGATTCGGCATCATCACGAGAGATACGATGGTCAGGGATACCCTGATGGTTTATCGGGGAAAGAGATTTCCTTAGGGGCGCGGATAATTTCAGTAGCCGAAGCATACGATTCCATTACGTCCGGTTGTCCTTACCGTCAAGCTTTGCCTACAAAGGAAGCGTTAAAGGAGTTAGAGAGGAGTGCTGATAGCCAGTTTGACCCAGTAATTGTAGAGACCTTTATCGAAGTTTTAAGTATTTGATTTTACATTTTCATGCCATGAATGGCATAGTTTTCTCAGGAAGTTATGTGCTTTTGGTCTGTTCCCGATTGAAAATCGGGACGAGCCCGAAGGGAGTGGTCCCGATGAATCGGGACTTCGTCGTCCCGCACATTTGTTGTGCGGGGCTCCTTGCAAAGACATTTAGGGGTCTTTTTCAGAGACTTGAAGAAAATGCTTGACTTTTTTGAGAAAGTAATGTAATATTAAATAAGAAATACAAAACAAGGTAGTGGTTGGAGAAGGTTGAAGCAAAAGGATATTGACAAGTTATTAAGTGGCTATACATCTTTTGAAAGAAGAGTGTGGAAGGTCACATCTACAATTCCCGCCGGACAAACTCGCACGTATCAGTGGGTTGCTCGTCAAATCGGAAATCCTCGCGCGGCAAGGGCTGTAGGTAGAGCTTTAGCCAAAAATCCCCTTCTTGTTGTAATTCCTTGTCATCGGGTAATTCAGAAGGATGGAAGTCCTGGGGGATACTTTTTTGGAAAGATAAAAAAGGAAGTGTTGTTAGAGAAGGAAGCTCTGAAGTTGAAGAGCTATTTTAGAAAGAAAGGAAGGTAAAAATGAAAGGGAAAGTGAAGTGGTTCAATGAATCTAAAGGTTATGGGTTCATTGAGAAAGAAGACGGTTCAGGCGATGTGTTCGTGCATTTTTCATCCATTCAGTCAGAAGGGTTTAAAACCCTTCACGAAGGCGAAGTGGTTGAATTTGACATCGTTGATTCAGACAAAGGTCCCAAAGCAACGAATATAAGGAAAATGTAAGGTACATTTGCCAAATAACCAAAAAAAGCCCTGGCTTGAAAAAAGCCAGGGTTTTTTATTTTTATTGGATTTTTTTATTGATAATTTCAGGAAATTATGTTATAAAATACTAACTAAAAAGTTGATGGGAAATTGAGATGGCAAAAGACTTAGAGATAATAAGAAGGGGAACGGTAGAGGTTATTTCTCCAGAAGAACTGAAGGAGAAGCTGAATAGGCGGAAACCTTTAAGAGTGAAATTCGGTGCTGACCCTACAGCTCCCGATATTCATTTAGGTCATACGGTGGTTCTGCAAAAATTGAAACAGTTTCAGGACCTGGGTCACCAGATTGTGTTCATAATAGGAGATTTTACTGCCCGCATCGGAGACCCTTCAGAGAGGTCTGAAGCGAGAAAGCCACTTACTACCGAAGAAATAAACAAGAATGCAAAGACTTATCAAAAACAGGTTTTTAAAATTTTAGATAAAAGGAAGACGGAAGTGCTTTTTAATAGTAGATGGTTTGATAAGATGAGTTCGTCGGATGTTCTGGAGCTTTCTTCCCATTCCACAGTTGCCCAGATGTTGGCCAGAGCAGATTTTAAAGAAAGATTTAATCGAGAAATAGATATAAGCATCTTGGAATTTATTTATCCTCTACTTCAAGCATACGATTCAATTAAGGTAAAAGCTGACATAGAAATTGGAGGAACGGATCAAAAATTTAATCTGTTAATGGGGCGCCAATTACAGAGAGATTTTAATCAGAAGCCCCAGGTTATAATAACTATGCCTCTTTTAGAAGGCACAGACGGCGTTAAGAAAATGAGCAAAAGTTATGGAAATTATATTAGCATAACTGAGCCTCCCAAGGAAATGTTCGGAAAGATTATGAGTATTTCTGATGAATTGATGGTCAAGTACTATGAATTATTAACTGAGGAAAATTTGGATAAAGTCAAAAAAATGCATCCTCGCCAGGCAAAAGCTGAACTGGCAAAAGAGCTCGTCCAGAAATATTATAGCGAAACTGAAGCAGAAAAAGCTGAAGAAGAATTTGAGAAAGTTTTTGTTAAGAGGGAATTGCCTGAGGAGATAAAGGAAGTTAGAATTCGTGAGAAGAAAATATGGGTTGTGGATTTGTTGGTAAAGGCTGGCCTGGCTACAAGCAAAAACGAGGCGAAGAGGCTGATCATCCAGGGGAGCGTAAAGATAAATCAGAAAAGAATAAAAGATTCTGATATGGATTTGTTAATGGACAGGGAATATATAGTACAAGTGGGAAGAAGGAAGTTTAGAAGAATAATACCAGCATAAATAAGGAACCTTTGTGGAAGGGGTGACAGAGAGCGAAGCGAACGCAATAAGGGGAAACCTATTGAGGTTTCCCCTATTGAGCACAGGCTGATTCACATAGATTGAAAGGAGATAAGAAAATGCCTAAAGGGAGAAGACGCAAATTGCAGAAGATTCGTACTCACAAGCGGAAAAAGTTTCTGAGAAAGATGCGTCATAAGAAGAAAAAGTAGTTTGACAGAAATAACTTAGTTTATTATAGTTATTATATGTAGTTATCAGGATTTTTGGAGTAGCGAAACTTGTTTCGCGTTAATAACGCAGAGCAAGCTCTGCTACTCCAGAGTTTTTTGGAGTCCTCCAGAAAGGGAGAATAACCTTGCTTTCGCAAGGACTCCAGACGGAATCGAATAGAGAATATCTTGAAGAAGAGGGAGAACGGAGATGAAAGAGAAAATACATCCTAAATATTTTGAAACCACAATTACTTGTGCCTGCGGAAATGTGATCCATACTCGCTCAACAGTGAAGAATATTCGTGTGGAGATCTGTTCTGCTTGCCATCCATTTTTTACAGGCAAGCAAAAATTGGTCGATACAGCAGGGAGGGTGGAAAAGTTTAAACAGCGATATACCAAAACGGCTGGAAAGACCGTGCGGAAAAAAACAAAAATTAAGAAGACAACCAGCAAAAAGAAAAGCAAGAAAAAGCCTGCATAGCTAAAATATAATGAAGCCGGGTGGGAGTTTGGAAGGATATTCTTGCCCGGTTGGTAAGGGCCCCGGGAAGCGGGGTATCTTTTTATTGGGGTTTTTGAGAGGAAGCGAGAGTCATAGATGAATATCGGTGGTCAGGCAGTAATTGAAGGGGTAATGATGAATTCCCCTCACTACTATGCTATTGCCTTACGTTTGAAAGATGGAGAGATTATAGTAAAGAAGGAAACAAAAAGCAAATGGGCTGAGAAGTTATTTTTCTCCAAGTTCCCTCTGTTGAGAGGGGTATTTGTCCTCTTCGACACATTGGTAATTGGCATAAAAAGTCTGACATATTCTGCAGATATTTTCTCCAGAGAAAGTGTGGAGAAGGATAGTAACCAGCGCGCGGAAAAATTGAAAGCTAACCCCTGGATGTTAGCGGGCACGATGATTTTCTCCTTAGTAGTCGGGCTTTTTCTTTTCTTCGTTTTGCCGCTGGGGATTACAGAATACCTGCGACGCGAGGTGTTGACGTTTGAAAGTCCTTTTCTTTTCAACTTAGTTGATGGAGCAATTAGAATATCCATTTTTCTTTTATATATTTTGGTGATATCTTTTCTTAAGGATATCCAGAAACTATTTCAATATCATGGTGCTGAACACAAAGCAGCTTATGCTTATGAGGCTGGCAATGAGTTAAAAATAGAAAATGTCCGAAAGCATGCTATTCTCCATCCTCGCTGTGGTACGAGTTTCTTATTAGTAGTGATGGTGCTGGCAGTTTTTGTATTTTCACTTTTCAAACCCACTACAATTATTGAAAAGTTCCTGATGAGATTGGCACTGTTACCTTTCATTGCGGGCATTGCTTATGAAATAATAAAATTGGTTGCCAGATTTAGAACTCGTACACTGGTTAAATTTCTGATTGCTCCCAATCTATGGCTCCAGAGGCTGACTACAAGGGAGCCCTCGGATGGACAGATTGAGGTGGCTTTAGCAGCTCTAAAGGGAGTTCTGGAGGCTGAAAAAGAAGGGGACAGGCTACTTTTTTATACTGGGAACGGAGGGTTAAGGTGATAAAGAAACTACAAATCATTGAGACACGCTTTCAAGAATTGGAAAGATTGCTTAGCGACCCTAAAATCATTTCTGACAAGGAGACTTTTCAAAAATACGCGAAAGAACTGGCAAAGAAACAACCGATTGTTAATAAATTTAAGGAATTTAAAAATATTGAAAAGGGGATTTCTTCTACTCAGGAAGTTCTAATGAGCGAAGATGAAGAACTTGTGAAACTGGCAAAGAAGGAACTGGAGGAACTTGCCAAAAAAAGGAAGGAAGTGGAGAAGGAATTAAAATTATTACTTGTCGCTCCAGATGTGGATAAAGAAAAGAATATTATCATGGAGATCCGGGCTGGAACAGGAGGACAGGAGGCATCTCTATTTGCTGGCGACCTGTTTCGAATGTATAGTCGGTATGCTCAAAGAAGAGGTTTTAAGATAGAGATTTTGGACTCTCATCCCACGGAACTGGGTGGTTTTAAGGAGGTCGTTTTCGGTATAGAGGGGAAAGGTGCTTATGGTGATTTTCAATATGAGGGAGGCGTTCACAGGGTTCAACGGGTGCCGGTGACAGAGACCAGCGGTAGAATTCATACCTCAGCAGTAACCGTAGCGGTTATGCCAGAGGTGAAAGAAGTGGAAGTCAAAATAGCCCCCGATGTTTTGAGAATAGATACGTTCTGTTCCTCTGGCAAAGGAGGCCAGAGTGTAAACACCACTTACTCAGCAGTGAGGATTACTCATCTTCCCACAGGACTGGTAGCTCAATGCCAGGATGAGAGGTCCCAGTTGAAGAATAAAGCTAAGGCAATGAAGGTCTTACGTGCCAGGTTGTTAGCAAAGATTCGGCAAGAAGAGGACCACGCTCTGTCAGCAAAGAGAAAACAACAGGTTGGTACTGGGGATCGTAGTGAAAAGATAAGGACTTACAATTTTCCTCAGGATCGACTAACCGACCACAGAATAGGCTTAACCCAACATAATCTCAATGATATTATGGCTGGAAATCTTAATCGAATTATTGAAAAATTGAAAGAATCTTTTCAGGAGCAGCAATTTAAAGAAAAAAGTCGAGGGTAAGTTGGTTAAGCAGTATACAGTTTCAGAAATTTTAGATAAAGTTACCGGCTACCTAAAGAGAGAAGGAATACCTGAACCAAGGATTGATGCTGGAGTTTTGCTGGCACACGTTTTGGAAATAGAGAGGTTGGAAATATATTTGAATCTCGACTGTCGGGTAACTGAGAAGGAGTTGTTAGCTTATAAAAAGTTAATTGAAAGAAGGGTCAAGCGGGAACCTGTAGCCTTTATTGTTGGCTATAAGGAATTTATGGGATTGAAGTTTTTTTTGAATAAGCATGTTTTAATTCCCAGGCCGGAGACAGAAATTCTGGCGGAAAAAGTAATAGAGAAAGCGCAGAATATTAGGAAGTCGGAAAGTTATGGATATGGGAGAGATAGTTCTTTGACCATTGTGGATCTTTGTACCGGGAGCGGGAACATCGCCATAAGTCTTGCCAGAAATATCGCATCCTGCAAAATTTATGCTATTGACATAAGCGAAGGCGCTATACAGGTTGCTCGGAGAAATGCAAGGTTTCATAAGGTTGAAGGAAGAGTAGAATTTCTTTTGGGAGACCTGTTCAGTCCCTTAGAAAAGCTTAACTCAGATTTAGCAGTAGATTTTGTAGTGAGTAATCCTCCTTATGTTAAGTCGAGGGATTTAGTTCTGCTTCCGCCTGAGATTAAGAAAGAGCCTCTTTCTGCATTGGAAGGAGGAAATGAGGGTCTCGACTTCTATCAGCGCATAATCCCGGAAGCCTTAAAATATTTAATTGATGGTGGCTACCTAATTATGGAAATTGGAGATTATCAAGGGAAAGCAGTGATGAATCTTATTAAAAAAGAGAAACAGTTCTATCCATCCCAATTAGTTAAAGATTACGCTGGACTGGACAGAGTGGTTGTGGCGCAGAAATTAAGAAAAGGGGGTCAGTAAGAGTGGAAAAGATTCTCATTACTGGGGGAAAGAAACTCTCTGGCATGGTGAAAATCAGTGGTTCCAAAAATGCCTCTTTGCCAATACTGGTCGCTACTCTTTTGACGGATGAGGACTGTGTGGTGAATAATGTGCCTCATCTCCAGGATGTGGAGACGATTTTGGCGTTATTGAGAATTTTAGGGAAGAGAGTTTCTTACCATAATAAAAGGATAAAAATTTCTTCTACCCATAGACTGGATAGTGAAGCTCCCTATGAGTTGGTAAAAAAGATGAGAGCTTCTATCTTGGTAATGGGTCCTCTCTTGGGCAGGCTTGGTCGAGTGAGAGCCTCTTTGCCCGGAGGATGCGCTATTGGGGCCCGTCCTATTAATCTACACCTTCGAGGGTTTAGGAAGCTGGGAGCAAAGGTGAGTTTGGAAAGAGGATATGTTCAGCTGGATGCTCCCAGGCTTCATGGAGCAAGTATATCTTTAGATTTTCCCAGTGTAGGGGCAACAGAAAATTTGATGATGGCGGCAACGAGAGCTAAGGGAAGAACGGTCATAGAAAATGCTGCTTCCGAACCAGAAATCCAGGACTTGGCCGACTTTTTAAATAAGATGGGGGCTAAGATTAAAGGCGCAGGGACCAATATTATTGAAATTGAAGGTGTAAATGTACTTTCTGGCACGGTTCATGAGGTTATTCCTGACCGAATAGAGACAGGTACGTTTATGGTAGCAGCAGCAGTCACCGGAGGGAATGTGGCTATTCGCGGGGCAGGTTCCGAGCACCTGGAATCAGTGATAACCAAACTTAGAGAAGCTGGGGCAAAGATTACCTTAAATAATAGAGAAATTAGAGTTACCTCAGGAAAAAATCTTAAGGCGACCGATATTGAGACAATTCCTTATCCTGGCTTTCCTACTGATATGCAGGCCCAATGGATGGTACTGATGAGTCTCGCTAAAGGTACCAGTATAATTACAGAAACTGTATTTGAGAATAGATTTCTTCATGTTGGCGAACTTCAAAGAATGGGATCTAATATCCAGGTTAAAGGCAATAGTGCAATTGTTAAAGGCGTTCCTAAGCTCAGTGGCGCTCCCGTAGTGGCTGCGGACTTGAGAGCTTCGGCAGCATTGATTCTGGCAGCCCTGGCTGCAGAAGGAAAAACTGAGATATTTGGAGTTAGCCATCTCGACCGGGGTTACGAAGATATCGAGAAAAAGTTGAAGCGTTTAGGAGCAAGAATAAAAAGAATAAAAGGATAAGACATTGTAGCTGCAGAGCGAAGCTCTGCTTTAGAAAGGAGTAGCGAAAAAGTTTGAAAACAATAGAAAAGAAAGTTAGAGAAATTATAGACAGGGTGAAGAATCAAGGCGACAAAGCTTTGCTCTTTTATACAAAGAAATATGATGGTCTTCTATTAAAGCCAGCCGAATTGAGAGTGAAAAAAAGAGAGATTGACAGAGCTTTCCAGAAGGTTGGCTTAAATTTTATTAGGTTAATAGAAAGAGCAAAGAAAAATGTAGAGAAATTCCATCTTCGTGAATACAGGCAAATCACAAAAAGGAGTCGGCAGTTCTCAAAAACCACCTTGAAAGGGGTTCGCTTTCTTGAGCTCTGGCGTCCCGTTGAGAAAGTGGGAGTCTATGTGCCTGGGGGAAAATTTGCTTACCCCTCTTCAGTGCTGATGACCATTGTGCCGGCAAAAGTAGCAGGTGTTGACAGGATTGCCATGGCTTCTCCTCCGGGGAAATTGAATTCTGAGGTTTTGGTGGCTGCCCGGATATGCGGGGTAGAGGAAATCTATAGAGTTGGCGGCGCCCAGGCAATTGCATCTTTTGCTTACGGAACTAGGACTATTCCTAAAGTGGATAAGATTGTGGGACCGGGAAATGTGTATGTGACTACTGCTAAGAGGCTTCTGTTTGGCGATGTAGGAATTGATATGTTGGCTGGTCCTTCGGAAATACTGATTATTGCTGACGGGAATGCCAATCCTGACTATATAGTATCCGACTTATTAGCACAGGTAGAACATGGGGGGGGTGCCACTGCCCGGTTAATCACCACTTCAAGAAAAATAAGAAATATCGTTCAAAAGAAAATAAAGGGAAAGAGAGTCCACCTGATGTGGGTGGGGAGTATCAAAGAAGCTGTACGCCTTGCCAACGAATTCGCTCCAGAACATCTGGAAATTCTGACAAATAAGCCGGAGAAAATTTTACCTGAGATTAAGAATGCAGGGGAAATATTTCTTGGCAATTGGTCTCCCGTTGCCATTGGTGACTATTATGCAGGGTCAAGTCATGTCTTGCCTACAGGAGGTAGCGCGAGATTCTCTTCAGGATTGTCGGTCAAAGATTTTTTGAAAAGAATGGTAGTAGTAGCGTGTTCGGAGAGAGGGTTGAGAAGTTCAGCTCGAGATATAATCAATTTTGCAAAGGTGGAAGGAATGAGAAGGCATGCAGAGTCAATAAAGATAAGAGTTAAGAGGGAAATGTAGCTGCAGAGCGAAGCTCTGCTAAAGGATAAGTTTATTGTTGGAGGTGAAATGAGAAAGTCAAAGATAGATAGAAGGACCAAGGAAACACGGATTCGATTGGAGTTAAACTTAGATGGTAAGGGAAGTTATCAGATAAATACGCCAATCCCATTTCTCGACCATATGCTGGAACTCGTGGCAAGATTCGGTTGCATTGATCTGAAGATAAAAGCTTCAGGTGATGTCCGCATTGATGACCATCATACTACGGAAGATTTAGGAATCTCTCTGGGACAGGCGATAAAGAAAGCATTGGGAAAAAAGGAGAGAATATCTCGCTATGGTTTCTCCCTGGTGCCAATGGATGAGGCGCTTTCAGAAATCTCTTTAGATGTCTCTAATAGGCCTTATTTGGTATTCAATGTTAAGTTTAGAAGAGAAACTAAGAAGAGAGAAGAGTTCAATTTTGCACTAATTGAGGATTTCTTTCGAGCATTATGTATTAATGCAGGTATTACTTTACACGTTAATTTAAGGTATGGCAGGAACAACCATCACATTGCTGAGTCAATCTTTAAAGGCTTTGGATTAGCTTTGCGCGAAGCGGTTAAGATAAATCCAAAGTTAAAAGGGATTCCTTCAACCAAAGGTCGAATATAAAGTAGCTGCAGAGCGAAGCTCTGCGGTAGAAAGGCGTAGCGGAGCAAAGCTCCGCGTTGTAGGAGGGATTATGCTTGTTATTCCAGCTATTGACATTCGGGGTGGAAACTGTGTTCGCCTGGTCCAGGGGAAATTAGAACAGGAGACTATATTTTCTAAGGACCCTCTCTTTATGGCGAAGCTTTGGCAGGCTCAGGGAGCAAAAAGGATTCACATAGTCGACCTCGATGGCGCCTTCTCTGGTGTAATCCAGAATCTTGAGCTGATTGTGAAAATTGCAAAGAGTATTAATATTCCTGTAGAAGTGGGTGGTGGCATACGAGATATGGATACTATCAAGAGAGTATTATCCGGTGGTGTAGCTAAAGTTATCCTGGGCACTTCGGCAATTTATAATACAGATACAGTAAAAAAAGCATTAAAAAAGTTTGGGGATAAAATTATAATAAGCATAGATTCATTGGGCGGAAAAGTAGCTATTGGAGGTTGGAAAGAAATTACTGCTGTTCGGTCGATGATTCTGGCTAAAAGGGTAGAAGAGATGGGAGTGAAAGAGATAATCTTCACCGATATAAAGAAGGATGGAATGTTGAAAGGGCCCAATGTAAAGGGGATAAAGGCTTTCGCTGAGAAGGTTAAAATTCCAGTTATTGCCTGTGGCGGTATCTCCACCTTAGACGATGTAAAGAGAATTAAGGAACTGGAAAAAGACGGTGTTTCCGGCATGATTATTGGAAAGGCGCTATATACAGATGATATAAAGCTCCAGGAGGCTATGAAAATAGCAGAAAAGTGAGGATGAAGGGATAGTTATCGGAGTCGCTCGGTAGTGTAGGGCTTTATGCCCGTAAAATTACGCCCATAAAGGGCTATACTACAGAAAACCTGGCGGAATTAAGGTAGAAAAAGTTTTGGGAGGTAACAATGAAGTTTATAGAAGAATTGAAATTTGATAGTCAAGGTTTGATTCCAGCAATAGTGCAGGATTATGAAGATGGTCAGATTTTGATGCTGGCTTATATGAATGCAGAGTCTCTGGAAAAGACAATAGCCACTGGAAAGACCTGTTTTTGGCGTCGTTCCCAAGGGAGACTGTGGACTAAAGGGGAAAAATCAGGACATTTTCAGGAGGTCAAAGAGATTTTTTTAGATTGTGATGGTGACACACTACTGGTAAAAGTGAAACAACTTGGCGATGCTGCCTGCCACACGGGATACAGGTCGTGTTTCTTCAGGAAGGTTAATAAAAAAGGAGAATATGATATTGTTGGGGAAAAAGTTTTTGACCCCAGCAAAGTCTATAAGAAATAGGGGCTGATTCATTACGCAGGTTAAAACCTGCTACTCCGATGAAATAAATAAAAGGAATTTATGTTCCATCCAAGTTTTAGTCAATTCAAAAGATTAGCAAAAAAAGGAAATTTACTTCCCGTCTATAAAGAAATCCTCGCCGATATGGAAACGCCGGTCTCTGCATTCACCAAAGTTGGGATGGGAAAGCATGCCTATCTTCTGGAAAGTGTTGAAGGGGGAGAAAAGCTGGGAAGGTACTCCTTCTTATCCAGTAGCCCGGCATTAATTTTTGAGAGTAAAGGGAGAAAAGTTACTTTGAGTCTTAAGACTCCGGTAATGCGGCAAGTGAAAGAGACAGACAATCCTCTTGAAGAATTGAAGAAAATCATGCAGAAATACAAGCCAGTAAAAGTGGAAGGGCTACCTCGATTCTACGGAGGAGCTGTAGGTTATATTGGATACGATATGGTAAAGTTCATTGAAGATATTCCCAGCACTAATTCTGATGACCTCGACTTGCCTGATTGTAAATTTATATTTACAGATAATCTCTTAATCTTCGACCATGTAGCCCATACAATTAAAGTTGTATCCTGTGTCCATTTAGATAGAGAAAAAAATAATCTAAAGACCTTGTATAATGGAGCCTGCAGGAAGATTGAAAAGTTAATAACTGAGTTGAGAAAGAAACCAAAGAAGAGGCCTAAAGTAAGACGGTCAAGAAGCTCAAAGATAGTTACGCAATCGAATTTTACCAGAAACAGTTTTGAGAGGATTGTGGAAAGGGCTAAGGAATATATAAGACGAGGAGATATTATCCAGACTGTTCTATCTCAGAGGTTACAAACAAAAGTTAGTGCGCATCCCTTCGATATTTATCGAGCACTGAGAGTTATCAATCCTTCACCTTATATGTATTATCTCTCGCTGGGAGGGATGAATCTTGTCGGTTCTTCGCCGGAAATTCTCGTCAGACAAGAGGGAAGAAGAGTTGAAGTTCGACCTATAGCAGGTACCAGACCGCGAGGGAAAGACGAATTTGAGGATAAGAAATTAGAAAGAGAATTGCTCAAGAGTTCCAAAGAGAGAGCAGAACATCTTATGCTGGTCGACCTGGGAAGGAATGACATCGGTCGGGTCTGTGAGTATGGTAGCGTTAAAGTGCCAGAATTGATGGTTGTTGAGAGGTATTCCCATGTAATGCATATTGTTTCAGGAGTGGTTGGTAAACTAAAAAGAGGAATGGATAGCTTCGATGTCCTTAGAGCCTGTTTCCCCGCGGGCACAGTTTCCGGAGCGCCAAAGGTCAGGGCAATGGAAATAATAGAGGAGTTGGAAAATTTAAGAAGAGGACCCTATGCGGGAGCAGTTGGATATTTCAGCTTTCAGGGAAACATGGATATGGCGATTACCATTAGGACGATCCTGATAAAGGGAAAAGAGGCTTTTCTCCAGGCCGGGGCAGGAATTGTGGCTGATTCCATTCCTAAAAATGAATATGAGGAAACAATAAATAAAGCAAAGGCATTATTTGAAGCAATTGAAATGGCAGAGAAAGGGCTTGAATAGTGATTCTGGTAATCGATAATTATGACTCTTTTGTCTATAACCTCGTACAGTATTTAGGAGAAATGGGGGAGAGATTGAAGGTTTTTCGGAATGATAAACTCTCTCTTTCAGATATTGCTAAATTAGCACCAGAAAAAATAATTATTTCTCCGGGCCCGGGTAGGCCTGAAGATGCCGGGATATCCTGCAGTCTAATAAAGGAGTTTGCAAGAAAAATTCCCATCCTGGGAGTCTGTCTTGGTCACCAGTGCATTGGCTATGCTTTGGGAGGAGAGGTAGTTAGGGCAGGAAGGATTATGCATGGCAAGACTTCCCTGGTTTACCATAACCAGAAAGGAATATTCGAAGGGATTACCAATCCTTTCGAGGCAACACGTTACCATTCGCTGATTGTAAAGGCAGATAACCTGCCTGAATGTTTGGAGATTATTGCTCAGACTGACAGAAAAGAGATTATGGGGATTAAACATAAAGATTGCCCGGTTTGGGGAGTCCAGTTCCATCCAGAATCTATTCTCACTAAAGAAGGAAAGAAACTCTTAAGAAATTTTTTAGAAATGGCAGAGACTTCTCAAAGGAGAAGAGAATGATTAAGGAAGCAATCGCCAAAGTAGTAAAAGGTGAAAACCTCGAAGAAAAAGAAGCAGTTCAAGTAATGGAAGAGATTATGTCAGGTAAGTGTACCGATGCCCAGATTGGAGCTTTCATTACCGCCCTGAGAATCAAGGGAGAGACTGTGGAAGAGATAACAGGATGTGCCAAAGTGATGCGGGCTAAAGCAACTAAAATTAATGTCTTGCCAGAGGTAGACATAGATCGGGATGAAATTAACGTCGATTGGGAGACAATAGTCGATACCTGTGGCACAGGGGGCACAGGGACGAACACCTTTAACATTTCTACCACCACAGCATTTGTGGTGGCTGGATGTGGTCTCAGGGTTGCTAAACACGGAAACAGGGGAGTCTCCTCAAGTTGTGGAAGTGCCGATGTTATAAAGGGTCTAGGAGTGAACCTCGAGGTTCCTCCTGAGGTAGTTGCCAAGTGCCTGAGGGAGATTGGGATAGGTTTTCTTTACGCTCCTCTCTTTCACGGAGCTATGAAATATGCTATAGGTCCCCGACGAGAAATAGGTCTTCGTACTGTATTTAATATTCTCGGTCCTTTAACTAATCCCGCCGGTGCCACAGCTCAGGTTCTGGGCGTTTATGATGGCGAACTCACAGAAATGATGGCTCACGTTTTGAACAACCTGGGGGTAAAGAGAGCCTTCGTTGTCCATGGTTTAGATACCTTAGATGAGATTACGATTACTGGTCCAACCAAAGTTTCTGAATTAAAAAAGAAAAAGGTGGAAACCTACCATATCAGGCCGGAGGATTTCGGTCTTCCTGTTGCCCATCCTAGCGAAATAAAGGGAGGCGGAATTGAAGAGAACGTTGGGATAGTTTATTCAATTCTTAAAGGTAAGAAAGGTGCACAGCGGAATGTCGTTCTTCTAAACGCCTCTGCTGCTCTTGTGGCTGGAGGAAAAGCAAAAGATTTTAAAGAAGGGATTAAACTGGCTGAAGATTCAATCGATTCCGGGAAGGCAATGAAAAAGTTGGAGCTCCTAAAAGAGTATACCACCAAAGCCGCATAGAATTATAACTGTAGTGTAGGACTTTATGCCCGTAATAGTTTTGGTCGCCCAAGGACGTGTCCCCGTCCCGATAAATCGGGACGCCCATAAAGGGCTACACTACCTTATACCCATCAGTTGCTCAACGGCTTAATGTTATGGATATTTTAGGGAAGATAGTCTCTTATAAGAAAAAGAAGGTGGCTGAAAAGAAGGAAAAGATTCCCCTGGCTAAACTGAAGGATAGAATTAATAAGCTTCCTCCAGCCGGAGATTTTAGGGGAGCAATTTCTCTTCCAGGGAAAATAAATTTAATTTGCGAGATTAAAAAAGCATCTCCTTCCAGCGGTCTTATCTGCAAAGAGTTTCACCCCAAAAAGATAGCCCAGACCTATGAGAAAAATGGGGCAACGGCCATTTCTGTCCTGACAGAAGATAAGTATTTTCAGGGAGATATCCTGCATCTCTTCTCTGTTAAACAGAGCGTTAACATTCCCCTCTTGCGTAAGGACTTTATCATTGACGAATACCAACTCTATGAATCGAGAGCTTTTGGTGCGGATGCTGTCCTTTTGATTGCTTCTATTCTGGATGGTAAACAGATAGGTGAATTTATAAAGATAAGTAAAGATATAGGAATGGAAACTCTGGTTGAGGTTCATTGTGAGGAAGACCTGGAGAAAGTCCTCTCCACTCCTGCAGAGATTATCGGGATAAATAATCGCAATCTGAAAGATTTCACTGTTGACCTTAATGTAACCAAAAATTTAAGGAAGAAGATTCCGCAGGAAAAGATAGTTGTTTCCGAAAGCGGTATCAAAACGAGAGATGACGTTTTGTTGTTGAAAAATACAGGAATAAATGCTATATTGATTGGACAAATCTTACTGGAAAGCGAAGACATCGGTAAGAAATTGGAGGAATTGAGAATTTAAAATCATAAAAGGAGGTGGGTATTGGAACAGACGAAGATCATTCTATCAGAAAAGGAGATTCCCCAAGCCTGGTACAACATCCAGCCGGACCTGCCGGAACCTCTGGCTCCACCATTGCATCCCAAGACTTTTAAGCCCTTAGGACCTCAGGACCTGGCACCTCTCTTTCCTATGGAGTTGATTAAACAGGAAGTGAGCCAGGAGCGCTGGATCGACATACCGGATGAGGTTCTCGATGTCTATAGGCTCTGGAGACCGACACCTTTACATCGAGCTTATAGATTAGAGAAAGCACTGAATACTCCTGCGAGAATCTATTACAAGAATGAAAGCGTAAGTCCTCCGGGAAGCCATAAACCGAACACAGCAGTTGCTCAAGCCTACTACAACAAAAAGGAGGGAGTAAAAAGAATTGCCACTGAGACAGGAGCAGGGCAGTGGGGAAGTGCCCTTTCTTTTGCCTGTAACATCTTTGGACTGAAGTGCACAGTTTATATGGTGAAAGTGAGTTACCAGCAGAAGCCCTATAGGAGAGTGTTAATGGAGACATGGGGTTCAGAAGTCCATCCCTCGCCGAGTAATTTGACCAATGCTGGAAAGGGTATCCTGAAGAAAGACCCCAAGTGTTCAGGCAGCCTGGGTATTGCCATATCAGAAGCAGTAGAAGATGCAGTAACACACGACGATACTAAGTATTCTCTGGGTAGTGTTTTAAATCACGTTCTCTTACATCAAACTGTTGTGGGATTGGAGCTTAAAAAACAGTTGAAACTGGCCGGGGAAAAGCCCGATACTCTAATAGGATGTGTAGGTGGAGGGTCCAATTTTGCCGGGTTCTGTTTCCCATTTGTTAAAGACAAGTTGGATGGTAAAAAAATACAGATAATTGCCTGCGAGCCTGAGGCGTGTCCTACTTTAACCAGAGGTCCTTACCGATACGATTTTGGAGATACTGCTTGCACAGCTCCGGTGGTAAAAATGTTTACTCTGGGCCATTCATTTATTCCTCCACCAATCCACGCCGGAGGACTGAGGTACCACGGTGACGCCCCGCTTATGTGCCTTCTGGTGAACAAAGGAATTATTGAGGCTAGAGCATACCATCAGAATCCTGTATTCGAGGCAGCTGTTCTCTTTGCTCGCACTGAAGGCATCCTTCCTGCTCCAGAAACAGCCCATTGTATAAAGGCAGCAGTGGATGAAGCGAAAAAATGTAAGGAAACTGGAGAAGAGAAATGCATCGTGATAGCCTTTAGTGGACACGGACACTTCGACCTCGGTGCCTATGATGCTTACCTGGGTAAGAAATTAGAGGATTACGCCTATCCAGAAGAGAAGATAAAAGAGGCTCTAGCAGCAATTCCAAATATCGAGTGAAAAATTCTGGAGCCCTTCGGACAAGGAGGGATTCTGAGCGCCAATGTAGGGGTCCTGATGTATTGGGGTGGTTGCCCGAGGGACGGCACAGAGTCCGTCCCCTACAGGAAATGATGTAGGGGCGACACTCCGTGGTCGCCCGAGGGTTAGTATTGATGGTCAGGATAAAAATTTGTGGCATTACTAATGAAAAGGATGCCTTGTGGGCAGTCAATCTGGGAGCTGATTACATAGGCTTCAATTTTTATAAGAATAGCCCTCGCAAAATTTCTCCAAAATTGGCAGCCCAGATTATTGGAAAACTCCCCTCCTTCACCCAGCCTGTGGGCGTTTTTGTAAACGAAGAGATGAAAGCAGTCAAGAGGATTGCCGAAAAATGCAGGCTCAATCTGGTGCAGCTTCATGGTGAGGAGAGCCCTGAATACTGCCGAGAGTTGCAGACGCAAAGTCCGAGACTAAAGATAATTAAAGCGTTCAGGATAAGAAATAAAGAAAATCTGGAAGGGATGGAGAGGTATGGTGTAGATTATTATCTTCTCGACTCTTATGTTCCGGGGATAGAGGGGGGGACTGGGGAAGTTTTTAACTGGGATATGGCAGTGGAAGCGAAGCAGTTTGGCAAGCCAGTATTTCTGGCGGGTGGTCTTACTCCTGATAACATAACTCAAGCTATAGAAAAGGTCAATCCCTATGGTGTAGATGTAGCCAGTGGTGTAGAGAGGACTCCCCGACGAAAAGATTACGACTTCATGCGTGAATTCATAAATCGAATTAGAACAAAAAGGCTATAACTGCACGTGGAAATATGAATATGGAAAAAGTTTTACCAGACAAATCAGGCTATTTCGGTATCTTTGGAGGAAAGTTTGTTCCCGAGACCTTGATGTCTGTCCTTCAAGAGTTAGAGCGAGTTTACAATAAGGCAAAGAGGGACAAAAGTTTTCAGGATGAGCTTAAATACTATCTCTCGGAGTATGGAGGAAGACCTACACCATTATATTTTGCCAGAAACCTGACAGAGAAGCTGGGTGGTGTGAAGATATATCTTAAAAGAGAAGACCTCTGCCATACGGGTGCCCACAAGATAAATAATACTCTTGGTCAGGCACTTTTGGCAAAGAGGATGGGTAAGAGAAGAATCATTGCTGAGACAGGAGCTGGCCAACACGGAGTAGCCACAGCTACTGTTTCTGCCCTTTTAGGACTGGAATGCGAAATTTATATGGGAACTGAGGATATAAAGAGGCAATCGCTTAATGTTTTTAAGATGGAACTTTTAGGAGCGAAAGTTATTCCAGTCTCTTCGGGAACTAAGACCTTAAAGGATGCAATCAACGAGACGATTAGGGACTGGGTTGCCAATGTAAGGACAACGCATTATCTTTTAGGCTCTTGTGTTGGTCCGCATCCTTATCCCATGATGGTAAGGGATTTTCAGTCAGTTATTGGTAAGGAGGTTAAGCGCCAGATACGGGAAAAGGAAGGACGCTTGCCCGATTATTTGATAGCCTGTGTGGGCGGTGGAAGTAACTCTCTGGGCTTATTTCACCCTTTTTATAAAGATGCAGTAAAGTTTATCGGAGTGGAAGCAGCTGGGTTAGGAATAAAAAGTGGCAGACACGCTGCTTCTCTATATGCGGGAGAGATAGGAATCCTGCATGGCTCTAAAAGTTATGTTCTACAAGACAACGATGGGCAAATTCTTCCTGCACATTCTGTTGCTCCTGGCTTAGATTATCCGGGAGTTGGACCTGAACACAGTTTTTATAAGAAGACAGGCCGTGCCGATTACTTTGTTGTGACGGATAAGGAGGCACTGGAGGCTTTCCATTTCTTCTCTGAAACCGAAGGCATTATTCCCGCGCTGGAACCGGCTCACGCTTTGGCCTACTTGATGAAAATAGCGAAGGATACTAATAAAGATGAGATAATTGTTCTTTGTCTCTCCGGTCGGGGAGATAAAGATGTAGAGATAGTTAAGGGATGAAGGGATAGTTATCGGAGGCGCTCGGCTAATTGCACAGATTGAATCTGTGCCTACAAATTCCATTGTAGGCACGGTTTCAACCGTGCAAAAGACTTTTCCAGAATTTTTGGAGTCCTCCCGAAAGGGAAGGATAGATCAGGACCTTGCTCTCGCAAGGAGTCCACTGCTATGAACAGGATTGACAGTAAATTTGGAGAGTTAAACAGAAAAGGTAGAAAGGCTTTAATTACTTTTATTACTGCCGGTGACCCAGATTTAGATACGACCTTTGAGTTAGTTTTGGAGATGGAGAGGAAAGGCGCAGATGTCGTTGAGTTAGGTGTCCCTTTCTCTGACCCCTTGGCTGATGGCACTACCATTCAGAGAGCATCCCATAGAGCGTTAAATAATAAGGTAAGATTAAGAGATATACTCAAATTGGTCTATAAATTGAGAAGGAAGACAGAAATTCCCATCGTTCTGATGAGTTATTTGAATCCTATTTACAAGTATGGGTTGGAAGAATTTGCCACAACGTGTAGAAAAACGGGCGTAGATGGGGTTATCATTCCCGACCTTGTGCCCGAAGAAGCAGAAGAGTGGCTGACGGTGGCGCGGTTGAATAAATTATCTACGATTTTTCTGGCTGCTCCCACCAGTTCGCTGGAGAGGATAAAAAAGATTGCCAAGAAAAGCACGGGCTTCTTATATTATGTATCTTTAACCGGTGTGACCGGTGCTCGCGATAAATTGAATAGCAATATAATTGAGACTTTAAAAGCTATTAAAAGGATAACTAATAAACCTGTAGCCTGCGGCTTTGGAATCTCCAATCCCCAACAGGCACGAAAAATATCCAGATATAGCGATGGTGTTATTGTGGGTAGTGCGATTATAGATTTGATTGAAAAGAGCACCACCAGAAAGGCTATATTAAAGAATGTGGGTAATTTTGTTGCATCTTTACACCAGAAAATGGTAGGTGATTAGTATGCCAGTCGAAGAACCCGGTGGTAAAAAGAGTGTGCCAGGTGGTCTGTGGACGAAGTGTGAAAAGTGTAACGAGATAATTTACAACAAGGAACTGGGAAAGAGCTTTAAAGTTTGTCCCAAGTGCGGCTATTACTTTCGATTGACGCCAAAACAGCGCATTAAGTTACTTCTGGACAGAGGAAGTTTCCGGGAGAATTACGCCAATCTTAAACCCAGCGACCCCTTAGGGTTTGTTGCTGTTCAGTCTTACAAAAACAAGGTGAAGCAAGACCAGAAGAAGACAGGGTTGAGTGAGGCGGTTATTAGTGGCGAAGGTAGGATAGGCAAGCACAAGGTAGCTATAGCTATTTTAGATTTTGACTTCATGGGTGGGAGTATGGCTTCCGTGGTGGGGGAAAAGGTGACTCGCCTAATCGAAAAAGCAATCAAGAAAAGAATTCCAGTAGTTATTGTCTCTTCTTCTGGTGGGGCAAGGATGCAGGAGGGAGTTCTTTCCCTAATGCAGATGGCAAAGACAAGTGCAGCGTTGGGTCTCTTGGATCGGGAAGGGATACCTTTTATTTCGATTTTAACTAATCCTACTACAGGCGGGGTAAGTGCAAGTTTTGCTATGTTGGGTGATGTAATTATTGCCGAACCCAGAGCACTTATCGGCTTTGCTGGCCCGCGGGTTATCGAACAGACCATAAGGCAAAAGTTGCCTGAGGGATTTCAGACTTCAGAATTCTTATTAAAACATGGTTTAATAGATATGATAGTGGAAAGAAAAGATTTAAAGAACACTATTGTTAGAATATTAAATCTTTTTTCATCCTGATAAACCGAAATTGATGCCCTAATATTTTATAGTAGTGTAGCCCTTTATGGGCGTAATTCTTACGGGGACACGTCCTTGGGCGACCATAAAGGTCGCACCTACGCGACCAAAACTATTACGGGCATAAAGCCCTACACTACCAAGACTTTTACGGGGACGAGTCCCTACACTACTTAGCCATAGACAAATTATCTCCTAAAAAATTGCAATATGACCTACCCCCAGGTTTTAGATTACCTCTCGGCTTCAGAGCGTTTAGGTATAAGGTTTGGACTCTCTAATATTAAGAAGCTTTTGAGAGCCGCTGGCATTGGTGATGAGAAATTCCGGATAATCCATATTACCGGGACCAACGGAAAAGGGTCAGTGGCTATTTTTCTCTCCAGTATTCTTAGAGAAGCTGGCTTTAAAGTCGGCCTATATACTTCGCCCCATTTAATCGATTTTCGCGAGCGCATTCAAGTAGATGGGAGGTATATTTCCAAGAAGGAAGTTACCCAACTCCTCTCTCAGTTACTGTTTTTTACCAGGACTCCTCGCGGAAAATTCTCTCTGGAGCCGACCTATTTTGAAATAATGACAGCCCTGGCGCTCCAATACTTTTCTCAAGCCAATGTGGAAATAGCTATCTTAGAAGTGGGTATGGGTGGTCGGTTAGATGCCACAAATGTATTCAACCATTCCCTGGTGTCAATCATCACCAATGTCAATCATGAGCATACGGAGTATTTAGGTAAAAGAATTTCTGATATCTCCCGAGAAAAAGCAGGAATCATAAAAAAGAATGGAATCGTAATTACTGGAGTGAAACAGAAAAGAGCTCTGGGAATAATAAAAGGAGTATGTTGGAAGAAAAAAACAAGATTATTCCATTTAGGAAAAGACATCAAAGTCCAACACATAAATCAAAAAAGAAACGCTAATAATTTCTGTGATTTCCAGATGTTCAATTACCAGGGAATCTCCGATAGTTTCAGAGATTTGAAGATAAGACTTTTAGGGAGACACCAGATAGAGAATGCGGCTTTGGCCCTGGGTGTAATCGAAGGATTAAGATTGAGAGGAATCCAGGTGGCGGAGAAACATTTGAGAAAGGGGCTGGAGAAAGCGACCTGGTCGGGGAGATTGGAAGTTTTAAATTGTGTCAACCGGAAAGGAGAGAATTGTAAGGTAGTGTTAGATGGTGCGCATAATCCAGCTGCTATGCGCTGCCTCAAGAATGCTCTCCTGGATGGTGTTATTCCCTATCGCAGGATAATTCTCGTCCTGGGAATTTTGAAAGATAAAGATGTGAAAAAGATGGTGGCAGAAATTGCTCCCCTATGCCAGGAAGTGGTGGTGACTTCACCTAACACCGAGAGAGGTTTGGATAAAAATTTGCTTAGAAGAGAAGTTATGAATTATCTCCCTTCAGGCAAGGTCAGGATGGAAAATGGCGCCGGGGAAGCCCTGATGAGGGCTCTTGAGGTTGCCAGTACGGATGATTTAATTTGTGTTACTGGTTCCCTGTATACCATAGGGGAAGCGAAGAGGGCATTGAAACGATGAACAAGTATTCTATCGGAATAGACATTGGTGGCACGAATATAACTGTAGCCATGGTTACAAAAAAAGGGAAAATCGTAAGAAAGATTAGATTTTCCACCAGGGTAGAAGAGGGCAAAACTAAGATTATTAAACGCATCGTAAAAGCTTTGGACGAAATTATGAAAAGTCTCGGGTCGAACTCTATAGAGGGAATAGGCATTGGTGTAGCTGGCGATATCGACCAGAATAGAGGGATTGTCCGATTCTCTCCCAATCTATTCTGGAAGAATGTGCCTATAGTTCATTTGATAAGGAAGAGATTCAATTTAAAGGTGGTTGTGGACAATGATGCTAATACCGCTGCCTGGGGAACATACATTTTAGAAACTAAGAGAAAGGTAAAGAATTTAATCTGTATAACCCTGGGTACTGGCGTGGGAGGTGGCCTGATAATCAATGGAAGGATATATCACGGTGCCTCGGGTAGTGCCGGTGAGATTGGTCATATTACACTCAATCCGCAAGGTCAAAGATGTAGGTGCGGGAATTATGGTTGTCTGGAAACTTATGTCGGTTCAGCCTATATTGTTAAAAAGGCGGTTAAGGAAATCAAAAAAGGTGAAAGGAGCTTGATAAAGAAGCTCGCTGGGGGAAACTTACAGTCAATTACTTCCCAGACCATTCAGGCTGCTGCCCTGAAGGGTGATAAATTGGCAAGGAGAATCTGGAAAGAGGCAGGAGAGTATTTAGGAATAGCATTATCTGGAGTTATTAATCTTCTCAATCCTGAAGTCATAGTTTTTGGCGGGGGAGTAGCCAAGGCTGAAGAATTAATTTTCCGACCAATGAAAAAAGAAATCCGAAAGCGCACTTTCAGGGTTCCTTTTGAGAAAGTAAAGTTTACTCACACAAAGTTCGGTCCAGACCTGGGGGTAATTGGTGCAGCTTTATTGACATTGCAAGGAAGAAATAGAAAGTGAAAAGTGTAAAGAGGTTCTTGCCTTCCTATATAGCCTTCGTGGCTATTTTTTTATTTTGTCAATCTGCCAGTGCTTACCTTCCTGAAGAGAAAGATTCCTATATAAGTTCAACCAGTACCTATGTAGTTGTGGGGAGAAGTTCTGAATTAGCTCTCCTCCAGGATATTCCAATTATTCTTTCAGCCGATTACATTGAGTATAGGAAAGAAGAAAATAAGGTATTAGCCCGTGGTAATGTTAAGATAGAAGATAGAGACGTTGTCGTGAAATGCGAGGAAGCCATTTTCGACATGAAAGAGAAAAAAGTGGAAGCAAAAGGCGAAATCGTTCTTCAAGATAAGGGAACTACTATCCATGGCAGTAAAATAATCTACGATTTGAGAACAGGACGGGGAGTTATAGATAATGCTTCATCATTTATAGACCCCTGGTACTTTTCCGGCCCGAAAATAGAGAGAATAAGCGATAAAGAAATCGTTTTACATAATGGTTATATTACTTCCTGCGAGCTCTCTTCTCCCCATTATCGGTTTAAAGCAAGAAAGATTCGTGTCTTATTGGGAGAGAAGTTTTACGCTTACAATGTCCTGATGTATTTAGGTAAAATTCCCATTTTCTATTTCCCTTTCTACTGGCATTCATTACGCGAGAGAAGATTCAGATGGGGATTGAAATTAGGCTCCAGTGGTGAGGAAGGTTTTTTCGCTAAAGCAAGTTTTGGATATCCCTTTACCCAGAGGACATATGGAACTTTACTTATCGATTATATGGCCAAAAAAGGAGTTGGTTTGGGAAGCAGATATGATTACAATTTGCCCAATAAAATAAAAGGATTCTTGTACGGATATTACATTAAGGAGAAAGATACTAAAGAAAAGAAATGGCGGGGAGAGATAGAACACTGGCAGAATTTAGGAAGCGACTTCTATTTCCAGACGAAGCTGGACTATATGTCCGATCAAAATTTTAATAAAGTATACAACGAAGAAGACTGGATTCCCATGAAAGAGGAACTGAAATCTCATATTGTTCTTACCCGCTCAAGACCCACCTATACTTTGAGGATAGATGGAGAAAGGAAAGATGTCTGGGATTACCAGAGGGAACGATTCGTCAATATTCAGGCGTATTCTCCCAGACTCTCATTTGCCACAAATATTCTCCAAATCAAGAAAGGACTGCTCTATTATAAATTAGGAGCGAATTACGCCAATCGCTATGTTAAACCTTACGATTATGTTACCAGAGAATTTCAGGAAGGTCATCGTGTAAATCAGAGCGATATCTACTTTGACCTGGTAAATAAACTGAGGTTATCACGCAGAGCGAGCGTAGATACAGAAGTAGGTTTTAAAGAAACCTGGCAGGATAAGGATGAGGACTGGAATAGAAAAAATGTATATAAGAACATATACCACACTAAAACAAACTTACGTACACGGATTACCAGGTCTTTTGATACAGACTTAACGCACAGTTTCCAGCAAGAACGGGGTAGGAAGACGACCCTCAATAAACTTTCACTCTTGGGAAGGATTCGCCTTCTCCGGCTATTAGAATTTACCTCATCCACCGGATATAGTTTTATTGGTGATAAAAATCTTAGATTCGATGATATTTTCTCCCGGGTCGATTTTACTCCTTCTCGCTTAACGAATTTCTATTTGGAGCATAGCTACGACTTAAACAGAGAAAAGACATCCAATTTTCAGGTTGAAGCGATATTTGGTCCGAGAGCAAGAAAATGGTCAATAAATGCCAGATTGACCTATTTAGAGGGAACTTCCAACTATTCCCATCGCCTGGATGTCGTAAATGGGTTTAATTTTCCGATTACCGGAAAATGGAGGGCTCGACTGGCTACCAGATACGATATATATAGTCGTGAGCTTATGGAAAGAGGAATTCATCTTTATCGAGACCTCCACTGCTGGGAAGCAAGGCTTAGCTGGACAAAAATACCTTCCCAGGAAGAGATATGGTTCACGGTTAATTTGAAGGTCTTTCCCGAAGGCAGAATAGGTGTTTACCATAATATTGATGAGGAGGAGTGGAGGCTACGCAGAAAATAATGAGATTGCTGATGGAGTAGCAGACTTCAGTCTGCGTGTATAATTTTTGTTTGACAATTTTTTTCCATTTTGTTAACATTAGTGTTACTTAAAATTAAAGGTGCCAAGGTAGCTCAGTTGGTAGAGCACCGGACTGAAAATCCGGGTTGTCCCCAGTTCGATCCTGGGCCTTGGCACTTTTTTTATAAGGTTTTGGTAGTGTAGGGCTTTATGCCCGTAAAAGATATCCCTTCCTACCTTTGATTTCTCCCTTGCATAAATGAGGCCAATTTACTATAATTTTTTTGAAATAAATCCCCGAAAGGTTAGAAAATGATTACTGGAAAAAATAACGACATCTCTTTTTTTAGAAGCCTGGAAGGACTTATCTTTTTGGCTGGATGTGCATTACTAATAACCGAGATAGTTCTATTTATTATATTTGCCTCCTATATTCCTGAAATAAAGAAAGGTTTATTTCCAGTGATTGCTGCTGACCTCCTTGGTGGAAGAGGGGTCAGTATTTCTGTTGGGTTGGAATTGGGATTGTCAAAATTCCGGGTTATTTTTATCTCGGTCATCTTTAACCTGACTTATCTTTTTATTCTTTATCCTCTGTTTATCTATTTTTATGAACATTTAATAAAGATAAGATTCATTGGAAAAGCCCTTAATTCGACCCAAAGAGCCGCCGAGAAACACCAGTCCAGAATAGAAAGATGGGGTGCTTTGGGGATAGCAATTTTTGTCTGGATTCCCCTGTTTTCTACAGGTTCATTGGTTGGCTCAATTATCGGAACGTTGATTGGCATGCGTACAATTATTGTAATTTGTGTAGTAATTTTAGCGATGGTTACCAGTGCCATATCCTGGGCATTTATTTTTGATTATCTATTTGAATTCGCTGCAGGAGCAGGGAGAATTATCCCTTCCATATTCGTTGGTTTAATTCTGGGAATAGCGATTTTTTACAGGCTACGAAAATTTTACCACCTGGCTAAACAAAAAATAAAAGCAAAAAAGAAAATTTAAAAAAGCCGACGTAGCTCAGTTGGTAGAGCAACGGTTTCGTAAACCGTAGGTCGACAGTTCGACTCTGTCCGTCGGCTTTATTTATATTGACAGTTACACTAAAATTTATATTGACAGTTACACTAAATAAGTATATACTGTAACCTGGATTAGAAGAAGAAATGTCAACAAATTCAACAAGCGTCCCTTATTCGGTTCTAAAATTTCTAACGCGGGAAGGAGAGATTTAAGATAATACAGCTCGTCGGTAATTTTATCCCAGAGCATTCAGAGTGAGAAAAGGATGAAATAGGTAGCCCTTGCAAAATAAAAAATAGAAAAAGGAGGAAAATATCATGCCTTGGCCTAATGAAGAAGGACTTCCCACTGATGAATTTGTCAACCGTATCAAAACCTTTTTTAAAGGTAAACGATACGGTGGACAGATTATTTTCATCGGGATAGTTCTACTGTGGTTAGTATCGGGAATCTATATTGTCTCCCCGGCTGAACAGGGTGTAGTAAGACGATTTGGTAAAATGGTGAGAATCACTTCTTCAGGATTGCGTTACCGTCTTCCCTGGCCGATTGAAAAAGTAGATACCCCCAGAGTGACTGAAGTGAAAAGGATTGAGGTAGGGTTTAGAACCATTGACCCTGGTCCACCAGCGCGTTACCAGTTCATTCCCGCAGAATCGTTAATGCTAACCGGTGATGAAAACATCGTTGACTGCCAAATTATTGTCCAGTATAAGATAAAAGATCCAGCTGATTATTTGTTTAATGTTAAGGACATCAAAGGAACACTCCATGATGCCAGCGAGGTTGCTCTGCGTCAGGTTATCGGGAATAGCGATATTGATGATGCTTTAACTATAGGGAAATTACGTATTCAGCAGGATATCCGAGAACTTTTACAGAGGATAATGGATGGTTACGAGTCAGGGTTACTAATCACCGAGGTAAAATTACAGACCGTTCGTCCTCCTAAAGAGGTAGAAGCAGCTTTTAAAGATGTAGTCAGTGCTAAAGAGGACAGGGAAAGACTTATCTACGAAGCTAAAGGGTATCAGGAAGATATTATCCCTAAGACCAAAGGACAAGCAGCGAAGATATTAAGAGAAGCTGAGGCTTATAGAGAGGAAAGGATAAAAAGAGCACAGGGTGATGCCGGTAAATTTTTAGCAGTCTTAAAAGAATACGAAAAAGCAAAAGATGTAACCCGTGAGAGGTTATACTTAGAAACTATGGAAGAAATTCTACCTAATGTCAAAAAGGTAATAATCGATTCCAAAGTTGGTGGTGGCTTACTGCAACTTTTACCCTTAGAAGAAATGGTTAAGCCAACTTTATCCACTGAAGAGAAAGAAAAAGGGAGGTAATACCAAAATGGCAAATAGAAAAGTTACGCTGATTGTGTTGTTAGTGATAATTGTGATAGGGATAAATATGACTTTATTTACTGTTGATGAGACACGGCAGGTGATTATCACTCAGTTTGGTAAGTATATCAAAACAGTAGATAAGGCTGGTTTACATTTAAAAATTCCTTTAATGCAGACGGTTCATTATTTTGATAAAAGACGCTTGGAATACGATGCTGCTCCAGCAGAAATTTTAACCCGTGATAAAAAGACGCTGGTAGTTGATAACTATGCACGGTTTATAATTGTTGACCCGCTTAAAGTTTATCAAACAGTAAGAGATGAAATTGGTGCACAGGCGAGACTTGATGATATCATCTATTCCGAACTAAGGGAAGAGTTAGCCCGTCACGATTTCTCGGAGATAATCGACTTGCGTCGGGAAGAAATAATGAATACCGTGGCTAAACGAAGTGCTGAACAGGCGGTTCAATATGGGATTAGGATTATTGATGTACGGATTAAAAGGGCGGATTTAGCTGAAGAAGTAAAGGCAAGTGTTTACGGACGGATGCGTGCAGAAAGAGAAAGAATTGCTAAAAAATATCGTTCTGAAGGGGACGAAGAGGCGATAAAAATTAGAGCCGAGACAGATAAACAAAAGGTGTTTATATTAGCTGAAGCCTACCGTAGAGCACAGAAGATAAAAGGTGAAGGAGATGCTAAGGCTATTAAGATTTATGCCTGGGCATTTGAAAAAGATGCTGAATTTTATAGTTTCTTGAGAGCACTGGAGGCTTACAAAAAGTTTATCCGCGAAGGGACTATCATAGTATTGGAATCCAACTCGGAACTATTTAGATATTTAGGTAGTCCAAAGAAATAATAAAAAGTTGTGGTCACTGATTCAAAAGAAGAAATATTTAATCTAAATCCTGCAAATCAAAGAAAAGGGCTCTGTAGGTAAATAATTCTGGAAAATTTTTAGGGAAGTGCCACAGCCGGTTTCCGCTGGAGGAGCTTGTTCAACCGAGAAAGGTTTACAACTCGTCCTGAGCAGAAATTGCATACCTATGATTTTGAGTAGAACCTTTAAACTGCTCAAGGGTCATGGAACGGGGACAGTTGTTCAAATCGGGTTGTCGGCTCCAAAATAATGGAATATATGGCCGCGTTTTCCACTTTTGTGGGTAATGTGGCTTTTTTATAAACGGGTTGAATTTTTGCGGAAATTGTGTTAAAATATTATAGGAATTATGAATAAAAAACTGATCAAATATTGCAATGTAATAATAGAGTTCGGCTTGCCAATTTTAGCCTTCCTTATTGCTCTGTCTTTTTATCTGAAGACCTACGATTCTTGTCAGATAAAAATCACCCTTCTACATATCGGCGCTATCATTATTATAGCAGCGTGGATTGTCAAGGTAATTGAGCGGGGAAGGTTACTGGAGAGTAGAGAACAGCGCCTCTACGCAATTCCTGCTCTCTTTTTTCTCCTTTCCGGTATCGTTTCCTTCTCTATTTCTCCTTTCAAATTCACCAGTTTTGAGGAGCTTACCAGGAGAGTTCTGTATATAGGAATTTTCCTTGTCGCTCTCATTGAGTTTAACAGTTCCGAAAAAGTAAAGAGAATGTTCCGCTGGATACTCGCTGCTACCTTTATCGCTGTTTTCTATGGTTTGATTCAATTCATGGAGTTAGATACATTCGTCTGGAAGGGAGCTTTTGGAGATAGAATATTTTCCACTTTTGGCAACCCTAATTTCTTTGCCGCCTTCCTGGTACTGGTTACTCCTTTAATTTTAACATTTTTCGATTTTTCCGACCTGAAAAGGGCTAAAAAGACATTTGTCTCTTTGGTTCTGGTGGCAACCATTGGCATCCTCTACTGTTTTATGCAATTTTTGGGAAAGGAAGGACTGATGAGCATGGGAGGTCTGGGAACTCAAGCCTATATCTTCTTTGTGGAAAATAAGACATACGCTTTCTTCTTTTTACTTCTCTTTTCTTTATTATTAATGGTGTTAGTGAAAATGAAGTCCAAAAAGCTTCTGGTTCTCTTTGTGTTTATCGTTCTTATTAATCTTATCACCACCAGAACCAAAGCTGCTTATATCGGTTTTGTAGCGGGAATCTCCTTCTTTGCAATTACGACCACGCTGTTTGTTGTTCCAGCCACAAAAAAGCAGAAGAAAACTTTTCTGGTAGTTTTCTTATCAGTCCTGCTTCTGGGTACCATGAGTGCGGTAACTTTCCTTATAAGACAGCGAATAGACTCGGTGCGTTTCCGGGTGTTCACCTGGATTTCCACTTTGGAAATGGTTAGAGATTATCCTGAGGGAGGCACGGCAATTAAATCAACACCCAGCAAGGAACTAATTCATAAGTTTCTGGGAACAGGAATTGGCACTTTCAAAATAGTCTATCCTGCTTTCCGACGTCCGGAGATATTCCATATTGAGGGAAAACATAATACCGAAACAGACCATCCAGAGAATGAGTTCATCGAGGTCTGGTACGATGAAGGGATAGTGGGATTCGGGATATTTCTCTGGATTCTGACATTATTCTTTTACACTGGAATAAAGAGGTTAAAGCAAGTTACTGGCTATTCGGCACAAGATCCTCCTTCTCCCAAGATTTCCCGGTTCAATCCTCACTCTAAGAAGGGTTCAAAATTCAAGATTGGCTCTCGATTAGAGAAGTTGACCAGACGCCAATATCTACTTCTTGGCCTGCTCTCGGGGCTGTTTGGACTTCTGGTGCACAATCTTATGTGTGTGAATATGAGATTTGTATCTTCAGGTTTTGTTTTCTGGCTTTTCCTGGGATTGCTTGGTGGTCAGATAGTGGGCGTGAAAGAGAAGGTTAATGCGAGTTTGGAAGATAATAAAAGGTCTAAGTTTCTAAGTAATGTGCGCTTTCGAAGAATAATTCAGACCATAGTTATAATTCTCGCTCTGTTTCTGGTCTTCTTCTTCAGGCGATTCTTTATAGCCGATATCCACCACAACAAGGCTATCGCTTACTCCAAGGCAGGGAGGTGGGAAGATGCTTTAAAGGAGTATCAGACTGTTTTGAGAAATAACCCTTATTATGCAATGACTCACTACTTTATGGGCAATGTCTACAACGATAGATGGGATATGAAGGAAGTTTACGACCCTCGCTGGGATTCTGTAGATATCAAACAGAAATATTTCTTTCCTTCCATTCATAAATTGTTGAAGGGGACAGAAAAGGAGGAGCAAAAGCCGCGCACTGATGCTGAGAGGGCGCTGGCGAAGTATGCTGATTTAAAGAAGCTGGCTCCCAACTATGTGCAGGTCCACTTCCAGGAAGGAAATGCACATGCTAAATTGAGGGAATGGGATAAGGCGATAGAGGATTACGAGAAGGCTTTAGCTCTTGACCCTGTATTTGCTGCCACCTATTTCAAGATGGGCTGGTGCTATGTTCAGAAGAAGGAATGGGCTAAGGCAGAGGGGGTTTACCAGAAGGCTGTAGAATGGAATCCCAAATTCGGTCAGGCATATATAAATTTAGGCAATGTCTATTTTATGCAGAGGAAGTTCACAGAGGCTGAAAAGTGTTTTAAGAAAGCAGTTGAACTGAACGATTCTGATATTAGCGCTCACAGGAGTCTTGCTGCTTTCTACACGAATACAAATAGACGCGATTTGGCTCTGAAAGAATGGAAAAAGATATTAGAGTTGAATCCTGAAGATAAACAGGCAAAATCTATAATTCAACAGATGAAAGTCGTAAGGCCGAAAGTGAAAGACTAATCTTTTCCTGGCGAGTGGCGTTTTTTTCTATTAAATGCTTATGGACTTGACTCAGAAAATATGATTATTGCTGTGTTTTTGGTAGTCGCAACCTTTAGGTTGCGTAGATTTATCGTCGGTGGAACGCAGGCTGAAGCCTGCGACTACCATGTTTCTGAGTTATGTCAATAGGCATATTTTGTTATAGAGCATTCCGATTATTAATCGGGACGTGTTAGCGACGGGCGCGAGACAGTGAGCGCCCCGGAGGACAGAGAAGTAAATATCTGGTGGACATTTGGTGAGCGCCAGAGGGGTGAAGCCCCTATGGAAGTAACCCCGAAGGGGTTATCTTGAAATGGATTTCGAACGTATAATAAGATATATTTTTTTTCTTATCCTTTTAATTTGTCCCTTAATCTTTCTTACCGATACTACGCGCAATCCTTATGTAATTCAAAACGTGGTGCTGGGGATTGGTCTATCTGTAATTTTAGCTATCTGGCTGATAAAAAGCAATCTTAAACGGCAGATTATTTTGCCCAGAACATATCTCGACAAACCCCTTTTCCTCTTCTTTTTGGTCTCCCTTCTCTCAGTCGCTTATTCGTTCTATATCCATCCGGAATTTAAACTGGCTATCCTTTCTTTCAGCGGAAGAAGGCTGCTATTTTTGTTTCTCAATTGCATAGCGGTCTTTTACATAACTGTCTACCTCCTTCATGATGAAAGAAATCTTAAAAGGTTACTATATATTGCCTTTGCCGTGGGAACGCTTGTCTCTTTGTATGCTTTACTTCAGTATGGAGGGATTGAACCCATATGGCCAAGGAAGTTAGATCCCTTTGGCACTCGCAGCGTCTCCACTTTTGGCAACCCCAATTTCCTGGCAAGTTTTTTGATTCTAATCTTGCCTGTAATAGCGGTTCTGGCTGTTTATGAAAAGGCTCTCATAAAGAAGCTCTTTTTAGGCGGACTTTTCGGAGTTAACTTCTTTGGACTCCTGGTAACCCGCACTCGCAGTGCCTGGCTGGGACTTTTTGTGGCTTTGATTTTCCTTGCCTTCTTCCTCGTCTTCTACCAAGTCTCTCTAATTTCCAGGAATAGAAAATGGTTAATCTTTCTGGCAGGTGTTCTGTTTCTGATGATGCTCTATCCTATAAGGGTCGGTGAGCAAAGGGAAAAGAAAGTTATGGTTGTGAAGCTTGTTATGGAGAAGGTTAAGAGCATTGCCGATTTTAGGCAGATGGCCTATGTTCAAAGATTTTTAATCTGGCAGGCGGCCTATTCTATGTTTAAGGAAAGTCCACTTTTAGGCCATGGCTGGGGAAATTTCGAGATTATCTATCCATTTCATCAAGGGAAATTTCTGAAAATAAAGAAGTATTCTCCTTTTCGCACCCATGCCAACAATACTCATAATGAGATATTAGAGATAGTTTCCCAGACGGGGATTGTGGGTCTGGGAATATATATTTGGTTATTCATCCTCTTTTTTAAAATTGGAATAGATAGTTATAGAAAGTTTACTGGTGAGTATGATAAGATTGTTGCTTTGGGGCTTTTGGCAAGCATTTTGGGAATGCTCATTGACAATTTGTTGAACGTTTCCTTGCATTTCCCAATGCCTGCCCTTTTCTTCTGGATATGGATGGGATTGGTAGTGGGAATATGCCAGAGATGGAAGGTGTCAGAACGTAAGATTCCCATTAAAAAATTCCTTGTTTACCCATTGGGAATAATTATTTTTGGAATTGTTCTGTTTAATCTCAGATATTTCCGAGGGGAAATTCATTATTTTAAGGGCTTTAAGTATGCAAAAAATAACGCTACGCTGGGAAACGCAGTTAGGGAGTGCGAGCTATCCTATAAGATTTATCCTCTAAATGTGGACAATAACTATGAACTGGGAAACGCTTATGCTCGCTTGGGTGAGAAGGAGAAAGCTATTTGGGCTTACCTTAAAGCAATAGAAGCAAACCCTGGTTACGACGAGATATATTCAAATTTAGGAATTATATATGGACAGACCAAGAGAATACCAGAGGCCATGGAAGCTCTAAGTAAATCGATTGAGATAAATCCTCTCTCCGTCCCTACCCGCTCTTACCTTGCACAGGTGCATATTGGAAGAAAAGAATGGGAGAAAGCTGCTAACCAATATCGAGAGATATTAGAGCTTGAACCCGAAAATTCGAAAGTTAAGGGGAATCTTTCCTATGTCCAGGCACAGATGGGAAAGAAACCCCCTATTCCTGCACCAACTCAGGAAATCAACCTTCTATTTGAGAATGGGGAAAAATATGTAAACAATAAAGATTGGAATAAAGCAGAAGAGACTTACAGGAAGATTATAAAGCTTGTTCCTGGAAACATAAAAGCAAACATCTATTTGGGTAATATATATTTTAGCCAAGGCAGGATGAAAAAAGCAATCACTCAATATGAGAAGACAATCAAACTCTCTCCCACATTCAATATTGGGGCTCATAATAACCTTGGTCTTGCCTATCTGGAATTGAAAAAGGTCAATCTGGCAAGAGAAGAATTCCAAAAAGTTTTGAAAGTTGCTCCTGGAAACGAATTGGCCGCGAGGAAGTTAAAAGAGACAGAGTCCGGGTTTAAAGGGGAGTCGAAAGAGGATAACTTGACAAGATAAATAAAATCTGTTAGGATGATGAACATATAATTGAACGACGGAAATTGTGATGAAAAATAATTTACAAAGGAGAGGAAAATGAAAAAAAAGCCCTTTCCATTAATGTTATTGGTAGGATTGGTTATTACTTATTTTTCAGGCATTTATTCTGTTTTATCTGCAGGGGAAGTAGTTGATTTGATTGATACCCCCACTCCTCAAATTACTGAACAGGGGGGATATAATGTAAATTTCCGCTTCTATAGCTTGGAAAGCAAGGGAGGCAGTAATATTAGCGGACTTCTGGTGGGTCTATTCTTTGGAGTATTGGAGCATATGAACCTGGGAGTTTATCTCGATACTGAAAATATAATAGGGAATGATAATGTCAAGCTCAGGCGTCCTCGACTCTATGTAAAATTTCACCTCATCGGTGGAGCCGAGTACTTCCCAGCAATTAGCGTTGGTTACGATGATCAAGGTTATGGAGAATATAGTGATGGAAAGTATGAGCAGAGAGAAAAAGGTTTCTTTATAGTTGTCTGCAAAGAGAATTTTATTCCGGGATTGGAAGTCTCTACAGGGATTAATGGTTACGATTTTGACAGATTTAGGGTGAGAGGATTCATTAGCCTATTTTCTAAAGTGTATGAGAATGTAATCCCCATGTTGGAATTCGATAATTTGGGTGGCGGAAAACAGGTTAGGATAAATATAGGCATACGTTATTTCATCACGCCAAACTTAAACGTTGAAATAGACGGAAGAGATATTGCCCATGAATCTGACCGCATTTTTCGCATCGGTTATATGAGTGGATTTTGAATTAAAAGATAGTCTGTTCATCCAGCCCTTGGTTTCAGGGGCTGGATTCATCGCTGAGTAGTGTAGGGCTTTATGCCCGTAATGGTTTTGGTCGCCCAGGGCTTAGCCCCGTAAAAATTACGCCCATAAAGGGCTACACTACCTTGATAAATTAGAACAGTAAGGGAGGATATGTTGGCTGAAGTTGGAGGATTAGATTTTGAAAGACCGGTTGTACAACTGGAAAAGAAAATTGAAGAACTGAAAGATCTTGACGTTAACGAAAAAGTCGACTTTTCTCAGGAGATAGCCAGTCTGGAGAAAAAATGCGAGAAACTTAAGAAGGAAATTTTCGAGAATCTCACTCCCTGGCAAAAGGTTCAACTGGCTCGCCATCCTCAACGCCCCTATACTTTAGACTATATAAATCTCCTTATGAGTGATTTTGTAGAGCTTCAGGGAGATAGAGGTTTTGCCGATGACCCAGCCATGGTGACGGGAATGGCTAAATTTAAGGAAGAAACGGTTGTAGTTATTGGTCATCAGAAAGGCCGAACGCTCCAGGAGAATATGGTGAGAAATTTCGGGATGGCCCATCCGGAAGGATATCGCAAGGCGTTGAGGATAATGAAGCTGGCTGAGAAATTTTCAATTCCTGTTATTAGTTTCATAGATACTCCCGGAGCCTATCCAGGAATCGGGGCAGAAGAGAGAGGGCAAGCCGAAGCAATTGCCCGAAATTTGAAAGCCATGTCAGAATTGGAAGTTCCCATTATTGTTGTGATTGTGGGAGAAGGTGGTAGTGGGGGAGCGCTGGGAATCGGCGTTGGCGATAAAGTCCTGATGTTGGAGAATGCTATCTATTCGGTTATCTCTCCTGAAGGTTGCGCTTCTATTCTGTGGAGGGATGCAGCGAAGGCTCCGGAGGCTGCTAAGGCACTAAAGTTGACCGCTCAAGATTTATTAGGGTTAAAGGTGATTGATGAAATTATTGATGAGCCTCTGGGTGGCGTCCATCGGGATATAGAATTTGTAGGGAGGCACTTGGAAAAAAAGATAAAGAGATACCTGAACGAATTAAAAAACTTGCCCGTAGAGGAACTGTTAAGAAAAAGGTACCAGAAGTTTCGCCTGCTGGGCGAATTTATAGAAGTACAACCGAGCAGAAAAGAAAAAACTGAAATAAAAAAAGAGAAAAAATGAGAAGGATTGCTGTTACCACTGCTGGTGGCGATGCCCCGGGAATGAATGCTTGTCTTAGAGCAATAGTTCGCTCAGCGATCTATTATGGCTTAGAGGTAGTGGGAATTGAAGAAGGGTATTGGGGATTGATTGAAGATAAAAAGAGAAGAATGGATTTGAGGTCGGTTAGCGGAATTATCAGCTGGGGCGGAACGATATTGAAGACGAAAAGGTGCGAAGAGATAAAGACCAAAAAAGGGATAGAGAAAGCAGTAAGGGTTTTAAAAAGGAACAGGATTGACGGTTTGATTACCATTGGAGGAGAAGGTTCTTTTAAAGGGGGAGTAGAACTCTATCGGGCAAGTAGAATACCTCTTGTTGGTATACCAGCAAGCATTGACAATGATATCGCTGGCACAGAGGATACCATAGGTTTCGATACAGCGGTGAACACAGCCTTAGACTCTATTCAGAAAATTCGGGATACCGCTTCTTCTCACGAGAGGATCTTTATCATCGAGGTGATGGGAAGAGAGAGGGGGTTTATTTCCCTGGCGGTGGGATTGGCTTGCGGGGCTGAGATAATTTTAGTGCCCGAAATAAAATATAATCTCAGTAAAATCTCTCAGGAATTGGAAAAGGGCAGAAAGAGTGGTAAGAAGAGTAATATTATTGTTATGGCTGAAGGAGCAGGAGCTTCCTATGCCATAGCTCATCAAATAAGAGATGTTACAGGCTATGAAGTCAGAGTAAGCGTTATTGGTTATATTCAACGTGGTGGTTCCCCCACTGCCCGCAGCGTAAATTTAGCCAATCTTTTTGGACATCAGGCAGTGAAGGTTTTGATGAGAACGAAATCGGCCAAGATGGTGGGATGGAAGGAAGGAAAGGTTGTAGTTTTGCCTTTGGGCTATTCAACAAGACATAGAAAAGAAATAGATAAGAATCTTTACAGATTGGCTCATATACTGGCAATCTAAAGATAAGGATGAAGGGATAGTTTTCGGAGTCGCTCGGTAGTGTAGGGCTTTATGCCCGTAATGGTTTTGGTAGTGTAGGGGCTTGTCCCCGTAAGAATTACGCCCATAAAGGGCTACACTACAGAAAACCTGGCGGATTTGAAGCTCCTGTAACTATCCCTTCATCCTCAGGGTGTTGAAATGCTGACGGAAAGAGTAGAAAGGCAAAGGAGGTAGAGTAAAAATTACCATGAGAATTGGAGTATTGAGTGGTGGAGGAGATGTTCCGGGTTTAAATCCGGCAATTCGTGGATGTGTGTTGCGGGCAATGGATTTCGGCTGGGAAGTAGTGGGAATTAATGAGGGCTGGAAGGGATTGATTGAGGGTTTGACTGAGTCCTTGGGAATTTCCCAGGTGGAAGATTTAATGGATAAAGGAGGGACAATACTGGGCACTTCCCGGACCAGTCCCTATAAGGTAGAGAAGGGCGTGGAAAGATGTTTGCAGAATATAAGAAAACTTAAGATTGAGGCAATAGTTGCTATGGGTGGCGAAGATACTTTAGGAATAGCCAATAAACTATATAAGGAACACAAGATGAAAGTTGTTGGTGTCCCAAAAACTATGGACAATGACCTTTCATCCACAGATTACGCTTTTGGTTTCGATACCTCGGTTACTCTGGCAATGAATGCTTTGGAAGTTTTAAAAAATACTGGAAAATCACATAGAAGGATTATGGTTTTAGAGGTAATGGGCAGGCACGCTGGCTGGGTGGCGCTGTTTACAGCCATTGGCGGTGGTGCAGACTGGGTTCTGCTTCCTGAGGAAAAAGCGGATATAGATTCGATGTGCAAACATTTGAAAAAAGTTTATGAAAGGAAAAAGATAGCCACAGTAGTAGTTTCTGAAGGTATCGAAGTTCCCGGAGAGAAAATAAGTAAAGAAAAACTGGATCAGTTTGGCCATATGCTTTTGAAAGAAAGAGGGGTGGGAGAAGGTATTGCTATAGTTATAAGGGATAGACTGGGAGTTGATACCAGGGTGAGCGTTATCGGTCATATGCAGAGGGGAGGAGCTCCCACTCTATTCGACCGAATGCTGGGAGTGAGGGCTGGTGTAAAAGCAATGGAACTGATTAAAGAGGGAAAGTTTGGTCAGATGGTCTCCTTACGGGGAACAGAGATGGTGGGGGTTAGTTTAGAAGAAGCTGTGGGTAAGTTAAAGACTGTTTCCCCTGAATGGATCGACTTCGCCCATGCCCTTTTTAAATAGGGATATTAAAAGGTGTCATTGCGAGGCGAAGCCGTGGCAATCTCCTGACAAGTGATGAGATTGCTTCAGGACTTCGTCCTTCGCAATGACACTCTGTGTCAGATTGCTTCACTTCGTTCGCAATGACACTTTATGTCAAGTCGCTTCGCTTCCTCGCAATGACTCTGTAAGGCGCAGGAATGAAGAAAAATGAGAATTTCTTATAATTGGTTGAAAGAGTATGTAGATTTTTCCCTGTCTCCTCCAGAACTGGCTAAATGTCTCACCATGGCAGGTCTGGAAGTGAGCAATATTCTCTATTTGGGATCAGAGGTGGAGAACGTGGTGGTTGGTGAAATCCTTTCCCTGAAGCCTTTTCCCCAGGCAGATAAATTAAGTCTCTGTCAAGTTTCCGATGGGAAGCAGATTTTTTCTATAGTTTGTGGAGCAAGGAACATAAAGGTTAAGAATTTAGTTCCTCTTGCCAGGGTGGGAGCTAAACTTCCTGGTGGGAAAAGAATAAGTAAGGCGAAAATAAAAGGGCAGACTTCTTACGGAATGCTCTGTTCTGAGAAAGAATTGGGGGTTGGAGAAGATGCCAGTGGCATTCATATTCTTCCCCCTGGTTGTAAACTGGGTGAGGATATTAAGAAGACGTTAACGTTGGAAGAAATAGTGCTGGAGGTAGAACTGACTACCAATCGCTCCGATTGTGCCAGTATATTTGGGATAGCTCGTGAGGTTTCAGCTATTTTGGGTGGGAATTTAAAGCCACCCAGGATTGAATTAAAGGAAAACGGAATTTCTGTATTCGATTTAGCGAAAGCGGAGATTCTCCATCCCCAGGCATGTAGGCGTTATACCGCCAGAATTATTCGAGAGTTGAAAGTGGGGCCTTCTCCTTCTTGGTTAGTCAAGAAATTGGAGACAGTAGGGCTTAGACCGATTAATAATGTAGTGGATGTTACCAATTATGTGCTAATTGAACTTGGCCATCCTCTTCACGCCTTCGATTATGATAAATTGTGTGAGCATAAAATTCTTGTGCGTTTTGCTACTCCTGGAGAGAAACTGTTGACTTTGGATAATGAACAGAGAAAATTGACAGAAAAGAATTTACTTATTGCTGATGCCAAGCGCCCGATTGCTTTAGCGGGAATAATAGGAGGGGTAGAGACCAGTGTTGACCAATCTACCAGAAATGTGCTTTTGGAAAGCGCTTATTTTGTTCCTCAAGTAGTAAGAAGTACAGCCCGGCAGTTGGGGATTGATACAGAATCGTCTTATCGTTTTGAACGTGGTGTTGATGTGGAAAATGTCCTTATCGCCTCCAATCGAGCTTGCCAGTTAATCCAGGAACTCGCCGGAGGAAAAGTTGCTTCTGGAGTAATCGATGTCTACCCTCAGTCTTTCTCTCCAGTAGAAATAGAGTTTTCTCCGGAAGAGACTAACCATATCTTGGGTTCTAATATTTCTCCCAAAGAAATGAGTGAAATTTTGACCCGTCTGCGATTTAACATTTCCCAGAAAGAGGAGGAGAAGCACCTGTGGGTCAGAGTGCCTTCCTATCGAAACGACATCTCTTGCCCCATCGACCTGGTAGAAGAGATTGCCCGACTATATGGATATGATAAGATTCCCTCAGGAATGCCGAAAATAGAGATCAGTGATTCGGATGATGATAAAGTTTTGATGTTAGAAGACTTTGTAAGAGAGATTTTAACCAGATTAGGATTATGCGAAGTTGTCAGCCGTTCGCTGGTTAGTCCAGAATATTATAATGAACTGGACATTGCTATTCCCACAGGGCTTAAAGGAACTGTGGAGATTACCAATCCCTTATCTCGGGAACAGAGTCTTTTACGCACTTCCCTTCTCCCGTGTCTTCTATCGATCCTGAAATGGAATCTAAACCATGGGGTCCCTGATATGAAAATATTCGAAATAGGTCGGGTCTTCTTTCCTGGAAAGGGCATGCCAGAAGAGAAAAGGATTTTGGCAGGTGTCCTGGTTGGTACTCAGGAGGAGCGATACTGGGAAGACTCTTCAAAAGCTATCGATTTTTACTATGTTAAAGGGATTGTGGACTCCCTGTTAGGAGAACTGGGCATTTATCCTCAACGTCGCGGAGAATCTGGGATAGAGAAAAACAGCCATTTTCTTCTGGAAGAGGGAATTTCCAATAAGATAATGGTAGACAATGAACATCTGGGAGATTTTGGCGAATTAGCTAATAAGGTCTCCCGCAAAATGGAATTCAGAGATAAAGTATACATTTTTGAGTTAGATTTTGACAAAATGTGTAGACTTATCGAGATTAAAAAAAAGTATAAGAGAATATCGAGGTTTCCCTGGGTTTCCAGGGATATTGCTTTGGTAGCTCCCCAGGGCTTGACATTTGGAGAGATTTGTGTTAAAATTAAGAAGGTTGGAGGTGAACTCGTTCAAGACGTAAAACTTTTCGATGTCTATTTTGGTAAACAGATTGAGCCGGAGAAGAGGGGCTTGGCCTGTAAAATTATTTATCAATCCATGGAAAAGACCTTGAGGGATGAACAGGTAAATAGTTTACATATGAGAATAGTGGAAGAGTTGGAAAGAGATTTAAAAGTAAAAGTGAGAAAATGAGACTCACTTGTGAATAAGGGAAAATGAAAGGATACACTACTGTCAAGAAAAAGATAGAGGAGGTTGTTCTATTAATTAATTCGCTGAAACAGGAAAGGGTAAAGTTACTGGAGAGGATTGAAAAGCAAAAAGAAGATATTAAATCTATGGAAGGAGAGAATAGAATAGCAAAGAAAATAGTCGCACAAGTCGAACACCTGGGAAAGGAAAAAAAAGAAGTTAGGGAAAGACTCCGAATTTTGCTTGATCGGTTAGATAAAATGAAAGTATAGTCCTGGCATAGGGAAGAGGGTTCTATGCTTGAAAAAGATGGCGATAAAATTCCAATAAGGATATATAACCGAGAATTCGTAATTGAAGGGGGTAATTGGGACCCCTTGTACATTTCGGCTTTAGCAAAATATGTTGATGAACAGATGAACAAAATAGCTAACACATCAAACATTGTAGATACAAGCCGAGTAGCAGTTTTAGCTGCTTTAAATATTGCTGATGAGTTGTTTAGATTGAGAGAGAGCAAGGATACCAGTGGCCAGGAAATATCAAAAAGATCTGAAGAGTTAATCAAGCTGCTCGATCAAGCATTAAAAAGATAGTTTCTATATTATTTAAAATATAGCAGGCTTTTATTGTCCCTGCGATGTTCGTGATGTGTTGACTATTTTAAGCCGACAAGCGTAGATTAGGGAATCCGGAGTTTCTGGTAATCGTGGTTATCAGAACAGGATACCCACTTTAAGTTGGTGCTTTAAAACAGTCAGACACACGGCAGAGCGGGGACTTTTTTTTAACAATAGGAGTAGCAGACTTTAGTCTGCGTTTGCAAAAAAGGGGTCAGAGTCATTTTTTTAAGGATAACGCAGGTTAAAACCTGCTACTCCAATTGAGGCAGGGGATGGAACTTTTTGCCAAAGAGAAATCGGAAGCCATTAGAGATATGCCCTTAGCTTTGAGGATGTCTCCCAAGAGACTTTCCCGGTTTGTAGGGCAAGAGCACATTTTAGGCAAGGGTAAACTGCTCCGGCGAGCTATTGAGGCGGATAGAATTATATCTCTCATCTTCTATGGTCCGTCAGGTTGTGGTAAATCGGCACTTGCCAGAATAATCGCTGAACGGACGAAAGCACACTTTGAGGAGTTAAATGTGGTGACTTCCGGGGTCGCTGATTTAAGAAAGATAATTGAGAGAGCCTGGCAAAAGAGAAAGTTTTCGGGTCAGAAGACAATTCTACTGATCGATGAGCTTCACCATTTTAACCGAAGCCAGCAAGATGGACTCCTGCCAGATGTAGAGAAGGGGATAGTTATCCTGATCGGCATTACTACCGAGAACCCTTATTTTTATATTAATTCCAGGTTACTCTCCCGTTCCCAGATTTTCGAATTTAAATCTTTGAATGATGAAGAGCTAAAAGTTATTTTGAAAAGGGCAATTGAAGATAAAGAAAACGGCTTGGGCAAGAAGAGAATAAACATTGCTCCTGAGGCACTAAAGCATCTGATAAAAACTTCTAACGGTGATGCTAGAAGAGCATTGAATGCACTGGAGGTAGGAGTGATGACCACAAAACCAAGCCGCAATGGAGAAATTAACTTTACCCTATCAGTTGCTGAAGAATCAATCCAGAAAAAGGCTGTGGTCTATGATAAGAAAGGGAATGAACATTATGACACGATATCTGCTTTTATTAAGAGCATGAGAGGCTCTGACCCGGATGCAACTTTATACTGGTTGGCAAAGATGATATATGCTGGTGAAGACCCACGATTTATTGCCAGAAGGATTGTGATCTGTGCCAGTGAAGATGTGGGCAATGCAGACCCACAAGCTCTGGTAGTAGCCAATGCGGCTCTGGAGGCCTGTGAATTTTTAGGAATGCCCGAAGCTAAGATACCCCTTGCCCAGGCGGCAATATATATTGCTTGTGCTCTCAAGTCTAATGCAGCCTATAAGGGAATAGATAAGGCTTTAGCCGATATAGAAGAGAAGAAGATTCTTAAGCCTCCAAAGTATTTAACTAAGGCTGGACAAAAAGATTATAAATATCCTCACAATTATGCAAAAGGATGGGTTGAGCAGGACTATTTACCCGTGAAACGTAAGTACTATTTTCCCACAGAAGAAGGCTATGAGGCAAAGATTAAAAAGAGGATGGAAGAATTGGAGTCCCGGATTGCTAAGGATTCTAAGTTTTCCCATAGGCAGAAACCAGACCATCCTATAGAAAAAGTGACTGGGAAAGGGAAAGGGGATAAAGATAGAACTTTTTAGAAAAATGGAGGAGAAAAAAAGAAAAATCAGGCAAGAATTCCTGAAGAAGAGAAATAACCTTTCCCAGGATGAAATAAAATCTAAAAGCGAGAAAATCGAAAAGAGACTCTTTGCCTTACCTGAGTTCCAACGAGCAAAGACAGTTATGTTTTATGTATCTTTTCGTAGTGAAGTGGAAACAGAGAAAATGACAAGAAATGCGCTGAAATTGAAGAAAAAGATAGTAATACCTGTTGTGCATGGAGAAAAGATAGTGGTGTCCGAGATTAAAAATTTAAAAAAAGAACTCACCAAGGGAAGTTTTGGAATAAAAGAGCCGAAAAAAGAGTTCAGAAGGAGGGTGAATCAAAAAGAGATTGATCTTGTAGTTGTCCCAGGAGTAGTCTTTGATAAGAGGGGAGGTCGCCTGGGGTATGGGAGAGGATATTATGATCGATTTTTAAGAAGTAAATCGATAAGATCAAGGATAAGTCGCTCCCGTCAATGTGCACTGATTGGACTTGCTTTCGATTTGCAGATTGCCAGGAAAATTCCTCTCGTAGAAGAAGATATGAAGGTTGATAAAATAGTTACTGAAAGCGGGATAGTAGATTGTAAGAACCGGCCATAAGTAAATTCCAATAGTCGCATTACCAAGTTCCTCGTATTTCCAGCAGGGATAACTTGAGTGTGGTAATTTTCCGTAGATGTAGATAAGGAGGGAAAAATGAATAGTCTAATCTTGATTGGTGCGGGTTGCCTTCTATTAGGAGTGTTGGCAGGATATATTTTAAGATTTATTTATGCGAAATTTCAGGCCTCATCGGTTGAAGCACAAGCGAAAAGGATAATCGATTCCGCCCAGCGAGATGCGGAATCGGAAAAGAAAGAAGGCATCCTTGAGATAAAAGACGAGATGCACAAAACAAGGATTAAATTTGAAGAGGAAACGCGAAGTCGACGGAAAGAGTTAGAAGGTCTGGAAAAGCGATTAGCACAGAAAGATGAAAATTTAAACCGTAAAGTTGATATCCTGGAGAGAAAAGAGAGAGAAATCAACAAGAAAGAGAGATATGTTTTAGGGAAAGAGAAACATTGGGAGGAGGAATCAAAGAAGTTAGCGCAAGCAAAGGAGGAACAAAAAAGGGTATTGGAAAGGTTAGCCAGAATGACTCCGGAAGAAGCAAAGAAAATTCTCCTGGCCAATATGGAGGAAGAGGCTAAGAAAGAAGCGACGACAATTATTAGACGGATGGAACAAGAGGCTATAGAGATCGGAACAAGAAAAGCTAAAGGGATTTTAAGTCAGGCTATCCAGCGTTGTGTTGTGGAGCATACTGCGGATATCACCGTTTCCACAGTTTCTTTGCCCGATGATGAGATGAAAGGCCGCGTGATAGGCCGGGAAGGGAGGAATATTCGGGCTTTCGAGAACGCCACTGGAGTTGATTTAATAATTGACGACACTCCTGAAGCCATTACACTTTCTGCCTTTGATGGGGTGAGAAGAGAAATTGCCCGGGTTGCTCTGGAAAGACTAATTGCCGATGGCAGGATTCACCCGGCAAGGATTGAAGAAATTGTAGAAAAGGCAAAGGAAGAAATGGAAGCACATCTAAAGTCAGTGGGAGAACAAGCAGCATTTGACGTCGGCGTTCAAGGTCTCCACCCGGAAATAATTAGGTTAATAGGTAGGCTTAAATATCGAACCAGTTATGGTCAGAATGTTCTCCAGCATTCTTTAGAGGTAGCTCACATAGCTTCTATATTGGCTGGTGAGTTAGGCGTAGATGCGAAATTTGCCAGACGAGCGGGGTTGATACATGATATAGGTAAATCTATCGATCGTGACGTGGAGGGAACACATGCCCAGATTGGTGCAGATTTAGCAAGAAAATATAATGAACTCTCAAAGATGGTTAATGCCGTTGCTGCCCATCATGAAGATTGCCAGGCTCAGAGTATAGAGGCAGTCCTGCTGCAGGCTGCTGATGCAGCCTCTGCTTCCCGCCCAGGTTCTCGGAGAGAATCTCTGGAATACTATTTAAAGAGGCTGGAAAAGTTGGAAAATGTAGCCAATTCTTTTCGAGGAGTAGAGAAATCTTATGCCATTCAAGCAGGACGAGAGATAAGGATTATTGTGGAACCGGAAGAGGTGGAGGATAGTATGGTGCAAAATCTGGCTAGGGAGATAGCTAAGAAAATCGAAAAAGAAATAGAGTATCCTGGACAGATAAAAGTTACAGTTATTAGAGAGACAAGAGCCATCGAAACTGCAAAATAAAAAATCATATGGGAATTTGGTTCGCTCTTCGAGCACCACCAAAAATCTCAGATTGTAGGGGTTCGATTCATCGAACCCGCAAGAACGGGCTCAATAAATTGAGCCCCTACATTATTCGGTTTTGGCTAAAAATTCTAATGCTCGTTACACCAAATCCCTTCGCGTTAGGATGAAGGAGGAAAAGGTGAGAATACTATTTGTTGCTGATATAATCGGTAAGCCGGGTAGGGAAATAATGAGAAACATTCTTCTCAAAATAATGACAGAGGAAAATATTCAGTTTGTGATTGCTAATTGTGAAAATGCAGCAGGCGGGTTTGGTCTCACCCCTAATATTTCTCGCGAGGTATTTTCAGAGGGAGTCGATGTAATTACTATGGGCAATCATGTATGGGCAAGGAAGGAGATTTCAGAAATAATAGAAGAAGAGAATATCTTAAGGCCAGCGAATTTTCCACCTGAAGTTCCCGGGAAAGGGTGGACGATTGTTCAAGCGGATAATGGAATAAAAGTTGGTGTCATAAATCTTATGGGTAGAGTTTATATGTCCACTTTAGAGTGTCCTTTCCGTGCAACTGATGGAATTATAGAAAAAATCAGTAAACAGACAAAGATAATCGTTGTGGATATGCATGCGGAAATTACATCAGAAAAAGTTGCTATGGGTTGGTACTTAGATGGTAAAGTAAGCGCGGTAATAGGCACTCATACGCACGTTCCTACTGCTGATGAACGGATTCTTCCACAGGGGACAGCTTATATTACTGATGCAGGAATGACCGGTCCCCGCGATTCGGTTATCGGGGTAAAAAAGGAGATTATCCTGAAGAGGTATTTGACCCAGATGCCCATCAGGTTTGAAGTGGCAAAAGATGATTTAATTTTTGCAGGAGTAGTGATGGAAATCGACGAGAAAACGGGAAAGGCTGAAAGCATAAAGAGAATTGCTAAACCATTTGAGGGAAAAAGGGAGTGAAAGGTGGAAGAGCCAAGAAAAATTTATAAAGTATCGGAAATAAATAAAATAGCCAAGAATCTCCTGGAAGAAGAGTTTCCTGAGATTTGGCTTGAAGGAGAAATATCCAATTTTACTCTCCACTCCTCAGGTCACCTCTATTTCAGTTTAAAAGATGAAGATGCTCAGATAAATGCCATTATGTATAAGTGGCAGGCTGGACAATTGGAGTTTGTGCCAGAAAATGGAATGAAAGTAATTGCCCAAGGAAAGATAAGTGTCTTCGTAAAAGGCGGGAGATACCAGATTATTGTATACGGTCTCAAACCCATAGGGATAGGCGCATTGCAGCAAGCATTCGAACAATTGAAGCGCAAACTGGAGAAAGAAGGTCTATTCGATAAGGCACGTAAGAGACCAATACCCATGTTACCTCAGAAGATTGGCATAGTTACATCACCTACCGGAGCAGCAATTCGTGATATCTTGAATATAATTGAGCGCAGATTTGCCAATGTACACATTTTAATCCATCCAGTAAGGGTGCAAGGCGACCGTGCCGCTGGCGAGATTGCCGAAGCAATAGCCTATGTTAACGAACGTTTTCCCTCTCTGGATGTGTTAATCGTGGGAAGAGGTGGTGGGTCTTTAGAAGACCTTTGGTCTTTTAATAGAGAAATTGTTGCCCGGGCTATCTATAACTCCAGGATTCCTGTAATTTCTGCTGTTGGTCACGAAGTCGATTATACTATTGCTGATTTCGTTGCCGACCTTCGCGCACCCACGCCTTCAGCTGCTGCCGAATTAGTGGTTACCAATAAAATTGAGTTAGAAAAGAAAATATTGCTTTTGACTTCTAAGATTAAATTGTCTATGAAGCACGAACTAGATGAACTCACCAGCCAATACAGACGCCTTGTGGACAGTAGAATCTTTCTCCATCCCGAGGAACTATACTCTCAATTTCAACAGGAAATAGATTACTATTTAGAGAAAATAACTTCTAAGTGTGCCCATTTTTTGGATTTCCAGAAAGAGAGATTAAACTCAATTGCTGGAAAGTTAAATGTTCTCTCCCCGCTGAATATTTTAGCCAGGGGATACAGTATCGCTTACAAATTGCCAGAAAATGAGATTTTAAAGAGCATATCGCAAGTTACAATGAAAGATAAAGTGAAAGTTAAGCTACACCGCGGCGAAATAATTTGCACGGTAGAAGAGACCGACATACCGGTTAAGAAAGAATCAGAAAAGAGAGAAGTGAAAGGAGAGTAAAATGGAAGAGATGAAATTCGAAGAGGCTGTAAGTAGATTGGAAAAGATAGTTCAACAGTTAGAGGAAGGAGAGAAGTCGCTTGAGGGTTCTTTGAAATTATTTGAAGAAGGGATAAAATTATCAAAATTCTGTTCAGGGAAGCTCGAAGAAGCAAAAAAGAAAATTGAGATTTTGACCAAATCTGAGAAAGGAGAACTATCAGCAAAACCTTTCAATTTGGAAGAAGAGACAGAAAAGAAAGAGAATAATTTTTGAGAATTCGAATTCTACGGAATAGAATTACTCCTATGAGCTTTTCAATTGAAAAATATTTAAAAGAAAAAAGAATTGCTATTGAGTCTACTTTAAATAGACTCCTTCATTCTCCCAAGAAGTATCCGCCAATAATTCATCAGGCTATGCGCTATGCTGTTTTTGGAAAGGGAAAGCGCCTGAGACCAATTCTCCTTATCGCTGCAGCAGAAGCATGTGGAGGGAAAGCCTCTGATGTCCTGCCTGCTGCCTGTGCCATAGAAATGATCCATACCTACTCTCTTATTCATGATGACCTCCCGGCAATAGATGACGATGACTATCGCCGAGGTAAATTATCCTGCCATAAGAAATTCGGGGAAGCTATGGCTATTTTGGCTGGCGATGCATTGTTGACCAGAGCTTTTGAAGTTTTATCCCAAATGAGATTCCCCAAAGATAAAGTTCTTCAAGCAAAAGTAATTGCCCAGATCACTCAGGCTATAGGAACGGAGGGGATGCTGGGAGGACAGGTGGAGGATATTCAATCTTTAAGTTCACCGACACAAGCGCAAAAGGAGAAGAAATTATTTTACATCCATTCCCACAAGACCGGTGCTCTAATTAACGTGGCATTAAAGGTGGGAGCGATATTGGCAGGTGCTTCTCGTGGAGAGTTGAAAGCGCTCGATAAATATGGGAGTAATTTCGGATTAGCCTTTCAAATTACTGATGACATCTTGGACAAGAAAGAGAAAAGAGAGTTAACTTATCCTCGAATTTACGGTTTAAAAACTTCCAGAGAGAAGGTAAAAAGGCTGATTAAAAGTGCTAAAGTTCCACTGAGGATATTTAAAAAAAGAGGAGAGCTCCTCAAAAAATTAATAGACTACTTTGTCGAATCCAGAATATGATATAGATACGGCCTGCACGGTTGAAACCGTGCCTACAAAAACCATTGTAGGCACAGATTCAATCTGTGCAAAGCTTTCGTTTTGCTGCTACACAAAATAGGTGAGAGAAGTGGATATAAGGTTAGCTTATGGAAAAGAAGGTTTAGATATTACTCTTCCGGAAGAAGGTCTTACGATTATTGAACCGAAATTCGTGTCCGGGTTTTCTGATGAGAGGAAAGCTTTTATCGATTCCTTGAACCACCCCTTAGGAAGTCCACCACTTAAGGAGCTGATTAAATCCAAAGATTCTATTGCTATTGTCTTCTCGGATATAACCAGACCTGTGCCCAATAGAAAGATTATTCCCTGGCTTTTGCAGGAGTTGAGTGGTGTCAGCAAAGATAGAATAATTTTGCTCAATGCTACGGGAATGCATCGAGCCAATACAACGGAAGAACTTACGGAGATGTTGGGTGAGGAAGTTGTTAGAAATTATAGAATTATTAACCATAATGCCCAGGAGAAGGAGGAAATGGTCTATCTGGGAAAGACGAAAGCTGGAGGGGAGATATGGATAAATGGTGATTACATTCGAGCCGATGTTAAGATACTGACTGGATTTATCGAACCCCACTTCTTTGCTGGATTTTCCGGAGGTCCGAAATCAGTACTTCCTGGTATTTCTGGCGAAGAGACAGTAATGCATAACCATAGTGCCAATATGTTAGATAACCCAAAGGCAAACTGGTCCATTACTTACGGAAATCCTGTCTGGGAAGAGATTCGTGAAGTAGCCCTTATGACCAAACCTACTTTCATCATAAATGTTACGCTGAATAAGGAAAAAAAGATAAGCGGTGTCTTTTCGGGAGAGATGAATTTGGCACACCAGAAGGGTGTCGAATTCGCCCGGAAGAGTGCAATGCGACCTGTTTCTCATCTATTCGATTTAGTTATTACTACCAATAGCGGTTATCCTCTTGACCTGAATCTATACCAGACAGTAAAAGGGATGTCGGCGGCAAGCCAGATTGTCAAGAAAGGTGGAGCGATTATCTGCGTATCCCAGTGCTCGCATGGCATTCCTGAACACGGCAATTATCGCCGCATTCTTCAGATGGGGAAAAATCCAGAGGAGATTCTGAAAATAGTCGAGTCCCCCGGGTTTTCCATGTTTGACCAGTGGGAAGCGCAGATACAGGCTGAGATTCAGACTAAGGCAAGAGTCTATCTATATTCAGAGCTTCCAGAAAAAGAAGTGGTAGCTTGTCATCTCGAGCCTATTGAGAATATAGAAAGCACAGTGGCGAGAATAAAAAAAGAGTTGGGGAATAATGCCAAAATAGCAGTTCTCCCGGAGGGACCAATGACTATTCCTTACCTTAGTCGGACTTCTTAAAATTATGGAGGAAGCAAAAGATATGGCAGTCCTGGAATTGATTGACCGACCAAGCGACCTCAGGTTGATCAAGAAAGAATTACTTCCGCAACTTGCAGAAGAGATCAGAGAAAAAATAATTACGGTGACATCCCAGAAGGGAGGACATCTTGCCAGTAGTCTAGGGACAGTTGAATTGACCATAGCCTTACACTACGTTTTTGACTCCCCTCAGGACAAGATTATCTGGGATGTGGGCCATCAAGCCTATACCCATAAGATTCTAACAGGCAGGAGGGACAGTTTTTCTACTCTTCGCCAGCACGGAGGAATAAGTGGTTTTCCTACTCCCGTAGAGAGTGAATATGATGCCTTTGGCGTGGGACACAGTTCTACTGCAATCTCAGCCGCTCTGGGAATTGCCTGCGCTCGCGATTTATCTGGCAACAACAACCAAAAGGTGGTGGCAGTGATAGGGGATGGTTCGATGACCGGAGGAATGGCTTTTGAAGCTCTCAATAATGCCGGACACCTGGGTAAAGACCTTCTGGTAATTCTAAATGATAATGAGATGTTCATTTCCCATAGGGTGGGAGCTCTGGCAGGATATCTGACAAAATTGATGACTTTAGGCCTGGTTAATAAACTGGAGAGGAAAGTAAAAAAGTTTTTGACTAGGGTCTCCTTTTGGGGCATTGCAATTCTCAGAGTAGTTCGGCGATTTAAAGTGCTTCTCTTTCCAGGGATGCTTTTTGAGGAAATGGGCTTCTCTTATCTGGGACCTATTAATGGACATAATGTTCACTATTTAATCGAAATCTTTCAGAAAGTAAAAGATATGAAAGGTCCGGTCCTGATTCACGTAATTACCAAAAAGGGTAAAGGGTATCAGCCGGCGGAGCGAGAACCTATAAAGTTTCACGGAACAACGCCCTTTAATATTTTGACTGGAGAGACAGAAAAAAATAAAATTCTTTCGTATACAAAAGTATTTAGTCGTATCCTTATAGATTTGGCTAAATCTAATGAAAAGATTATTGCCATTACTGCGGCAATGCCTCAAGGCACAGGGCTGGACGCATTTCAGAAGGAGTTTCCCAAGAGATATTTCGACGTGGGAATTGCTGAACAACATGCAGTTACCTTTGCCGCAGGGTTGGCCAAAGCCGGGTACAGACCAGTTTGTGCCATATATTCCACATTTCTTCAGAGGGCATTTGACCAGATAATCAATGATGTTTGTCTCCAGAACCTTCCCGTAGTCTTTGCCATAGATAGAGCTGGTATAGTAGGTGAAGATGGACCAACTCATCAGGGAACATTCGACCTTTCGTATCTTAGATTAATTCCCAATATGGTGGTGATGGCTCCCAAGGATGAGAATGAATTAGTGCACATGCTTAATACTGCCTTATCCTGGAATTTCCCCTGTGCCATTCGCTTTCCTCGAGGCCAGGGCATTGGAGTTAAATTGGACAGGCAATATAAAGTCCTTCCCCTGGGAAAGGCAGAGGTGCTTGCAGAAGGGAATGATGTAGCCATCCTGGCGATAGGGAATACTGTGCATCCTTGTCTCTTGGCCCAGCAGAGACTGGAAGCAGAAGGCATAAAGGCAAATCTGGTTAACATGAGGTTCGTTAAACCTTTAGATGAAGATCTAATAAAGAAAATAACCAAGAAAGTTCACAAAGTTGTTACTGTAGAGGATAATACCCTTTCCGGGGGTTTCGGCTCGGGTATCAAGGAGTTACTGGCGACTGATAATGTGCGTATTTTAAGTATTGGACTTCCTGATCAATTTATCGAACATGGTAGTAGAGAAAAGTTAAGAGAGAAGTATGGACTGACTGCTGACAAGATAGCCCAGAGGGTCAGTGAATTTATAAAGGGATGAAGGGATAGTATTTGTAGGCACGGTTTTAACCGTGCAAAAGAGCACAGATTGAATCTGTGCCTACAACAGAAATTTATTACAAAAATAGATTTGTGAAAATAAAAAAGAGAAAAGAGAGATTAGATAAGCTTTTGATGGAAAAGCGACTGGCGTCAAGTCACCATAGAGCAAAGGGATTGATAATGGCTGGCTCTGTATGGGTGGGTGGTCGGAAAGTTATTAAAGTAGGTGCTGAGTTCCCTATTGATATAGAGATAGAAGTAAAGGAATCTCCTTTACGAAAATATGTTTCCCGGGGAGGATTGAAGCTGGAAGCAGCAATAAAGGAGTTCGGGTTGAGCGTTGAAGGAAAGGTCTGTCTTGATGTTGGCGCATCAACGGGAGGGTTTACGGATTGTCTTCTTAAGAATGGGGCGAAAAAGGTTTATGCCCTGGATGTGGGTTACGGTCAGCTTGATTGGAAATTACGGAACGATCCCAGGGTGGTCACCATCGAAAAAACGAACATAAGATACTTTAACGGAAAAAAGATTAAAAGCCCCATCGATTTGGCTACTATCGATGTCTCTTTTATTTCTCTGGATAAAGTTTTGTCGAAAGTTAAAGAGTTAATTAGAAAAAGGGGCGAGATAGTCTCCCTGATTAAGCCCCAATTTGAGGCAGTGAGAGAAAAAGTGCTCAGAGGCGGTGTGGTTAAAGACAGGAAAGTTCGCCAGGAAGTTATCGATAAAATAAAGCTTTTAGCTCGAGATTTGGGATTAGAAGTAAAAGGATTGACTACTTCGCCGATTAAAGGTCCTGCTGGAAATATCGAGTATTTTATCTACTTGAAGAAAAAGGAGTAGATAAGACAGGGGCGAGAAGTAAGTTTATTGAGGGTGCAAGTTAAACATGGAGAAAATTTACAATTTCAAGAAGATTGAAAAGAAATGGCAGAAGAAGTGGGAAGAGAAAGGAACTTTCAAAATCTCTAAAGATTCGGGAAAGAAGAAATTCTATCTTCTGGAAATGTTCCCTTATCCTTCTGGAGAACTCCATATGGGACACATGCGTAATTATGCTATTGGTGATGTTGCAGCTCGCTTCCTGAGGATGAGAGGGTTTAACGTGCTTTACCCTATGGGTTACGATGCTTTGGGATTGCCTGCAGAGAACGCAGCAATAGAGAAAAAGATTCACCCTTCTTCCTGGACGAATAGATGTATTGAGATGATGAAAAAGCAGCAAAAGAAAATGGGATTGAGTTACGACTGGGGAAGGTTGGTAATTACCGCTGAACCAGAATATTATCGCTGGAACCAGTGGATATTTCTTAAGTTCTACGAGAAGGGTCTCGCTTACAGGAAGAAGGCACCTATCAACTGGTGCCCACAGTGCGGGACAGTCCTGGCCAATGAGCAGGTGGTAAATGGAAAATGCTGGAGGTGCGAGGCTTTTGTGGAGATTAAAAGTCTGGAGCAGTGGTTTTTTAAGATCACCGATTACGTTGAGGAACTTCTGGAAGATTTGAAAAAGCTAAAAGACTGGCCAGAGAGAGTTAGAATTATGCAGGAGAACTGGATTGGCAAAAGTCAGGGAACACTGGTCAATTTCAGATTGAAGGGTTCTGATAGTCTGATTCCAGTATTTACCACGCGGCCGGATACCCTTTACGGTGCTACTTTTATGACTTTCGCTCCCGAACATCCCAGAGTTTTAGAATTTATTGCTGGGACAGAATATGAGAAGAAAATAAGAGAATTTATTAACAGGGTAGTAATTGAAGATAGATTCACTCGCACAGGGGAGAACAAAGAAAAAGAGGGGATGTTTATCGGCAGGCACGCGATAAATCCTTTGAATGGAAATGAAATTCCCATCTACGTAGCTAATTTCGTGTTGATGGAGTACGGGACAGGAGCAATAATGGCCGTGCCAGCTCATGACCAGAGAGATTTCGAGTTCGCTAAAAAGTATCATATTCCGATAAAACAGGTAATTGTCCCTTCTCCAGAGGAATCTTCTACAGGGGAAGATCTGAAAGAGGCTTACGAAGGCGAAGGAATTATGGCCAATTCAGCCCAGTTTGACGGTCTTTCTTCCCCAGATGGAAGGGAAAAGATTACGCAATATCTGACCCAGAAAGGCTGGGGAAGAAAGACGCTTCAGTACAGATTGCGCGACTGGTTGATTTCCCGACAGAGGTATTGGGGCACACCTATTCCCATAATTTACTGTGATAAGTGCAAAATTGTGCCTGTGCCGGAAAAAGATTTACCAGTAAAGTTACCAGTGAAAGTTGAGTTTACGGGAAGGGGGAATCCCTTAGCTAAATGTAGCGAGTTCGTAAATTGTAAATGTCCAAAATGTAGTGGTGCGGCAAGAAGAGAAACCGATACTATGGATACCTTCGTTGATTCCTCCTGGTATTTTGCCCGTTATTGTAGCCCGCATTTCAAGAAGTTACCTTTTGATAAGAAAAAAGTCAAGTACTGGATGCCGGTCGACCAATATATAGGAGGAATTGAACATGCGATTATGCATCTTTTGTATGCCCGGTTCTTTACCAAGGCCTTGAGGGATATAGGCTTGTACAAGATCGATGAGCCTTTTACAAAACTCTTATGTCAAGGAATGGTAGTTAAAGATGGAGCGAAGATGTCAAAGTCGAAAGGGAATGTAGTTAGCGTAGATGAGATAACTCAGAAATATGGCGCCGATACAGCAAGGTTATTCATTCTCTTTGCCTCACCTCCGGAAAAAGATTTAGAATGGAGTGATAGAGGGGTTCAGGGCTGCTATAGGTTCTTGAACAGAGTTCGGAATCTGGTAGGAGAAATAGAAAGTAAACGCAAGAAAACTGTTCTTAAAACTTACGACCAAGAAGAAAAAAAGCTAAACAGAATTACCCACTCAGCTATTAAGAAAGTTACTGAAGACATAGAAAGTTTTCATTTTAATACTGCTATTGCCGCCATTATGGAACTCTCCAATGGAATATATGATTACTTAAGGAAGAAAGGCACGAGCTCCCACTTACGGGAAAGCGTAGAAAAATTAATACTTTTGCTAGCTCCTTTTGCGCCACATATTTGTGAAGAATTATGGGAAGTGCTGGGACATCGGGGAAGTGTGATTAAAAAACCTTGGCCAAGATACGACCAGGAAGTAATCAAAAAAGAGGAGGTACTTATTGTCATTGAAGTGAATGGTAAAGTGAGAAGCAAAGTAGAAGTTCCGGTAAATTTAGAAGAGGAAGAGATAAAGAAAAGAGCCCAAGTAGATGAGAAAGTTAGAAAATATATCGATAATAAAAAGATTAAACAGATAATTTATGTGCCCAAGCGACTGGTGAATATTGTAGTGGAAAAATAGAAAAAAGGAGAAACTTATGAGAAAGTTTATTTTCGTTATCATTGTGTTGGGGATGTTTCTATTATTTGGTTGTGCTTATACACCTGTGGAAATTCTGCCCAAGCATATTAAGACAATAGCTGTGCCTACATTTATCAACAGAACCGTTCACTACGGCATTGAGTCTAAACTTACCGACGCTGTAATAGAAGAATTCATTAGAGATGGCCATCTATCCATTGCCAAGAAAGGGGAGGCCGGTGCTCTGTTAACCGGAGAGATTGTTACTTACGTTTTACAACCCCTCTCTTACGATGCCACCGAGGTGGTTGAACAGTATAAGCTCTGGGTCATAATCAATCTCTCTTTTCGGGATTTAGCTACAGGAGAGGTTCTCTGGGAAGAGAAGAGGGAGAGCGTAGATGGGAACCTTATTGGAGGGATTGAAGGAGATGTAAGGTACTATGTAACTCCCAGGGCAGGTGGAACTGTGGAAACAGAAGAGGAAGCACAGGAGCGACTGGTTATTGAGCTCGCCGATCACATTGTGCGACGCACAGTCTATGGATGGGGAAGCCAGATTGAAATCCAGAGTCAATAAGTAGGATGAAGGGATAGTTATCGGAGTCGCTCGGTCAATTGCACAGATTGAATCTGTGCCTACAATGGTATTTGTAGGTCCCGATCAATCGGGACGAAAGACTATCCCTCCATTTTTATGAAAATGATAAAATATAAAGAATTAATTACAAAATTGAACAGAAAAAAGATTGCCGATTGTTACTTTTTTTGTGGGGAGGAGGATTATTTAAAACAGGAAGCCATCCTTTTATTGAAGAAGATGCTAATCGAGTCCGGGGCACAGGACTTTGACTTCGGGCTTTTCTATGCTGAAGATACTTCTGCTAGAGAAGCCATTTCCCTTGCCGAGACCTATCCTTTTATGTCAAAAAAGAGATTAGTAGTGGTTAAAGATATAGATAAATTCGCAGAGAATGAGTTGAAAGAAATTATTAAATACTTGAAAAAACCTATTTCTTCTACGTGTCTTGTTCTGGTGAGTGCAAAGGTTAAAAGAGAGGCGTTAGGCAGAGGAGTATATAAAACCATTTCTTCTCTTTGTGAGACAGTGATTTTCTGGAGGCTTTTCAATTCAGAGATTCCGGGTTGGATTGAGAATAAGATATCCAAAGAGGGAAAAAGTATGTCCCCAGAAGCGGCACATTATCTGTTTGTAGAAGTAGGAAATAATCTATTAGACTTATCTGGAGAGATTGAAAAATTGTTAATCTATACTAAAGATAGAAAAGAGGTTACCCTGGATGACGTTGAGCAATTGATAGGCCGTTCTATGTCCGATTCTATTTTTGACCTTTTGAGGGCGATTACCCAGAAGAACTTAACCCGCTCTCTGGAAATCCTGGTAAAGTTAACCGAAGCTGGAGAAAAGCCAGTAGGGATTTTAGTAAGAATAGCAAAGAGGATTCGACAAATAATTTACGCTAAAGAGCTTCTAGACCAGAAAGTGGGACGAGCGAGGATAATTGAGGAAGTGGGCCTACATCCTTTTTTCGACAAAGATTTTCCATCACGGATTCAAAATTTCAATCGCAAAGAACTGTTGAATAATTTTCATCACTTACTTCGGGCAGACTGGGAAATTAAGGTAGGCAAGAAACCAGCTCAGCTTGTGCTGGAACTTCTAATTTTGAATTTATGCGGTAAGAAAAGAGCATCAACTTGTTCAGGTTAATTTACTTTTTTGCTTTTAAGGAATTGATCTTTTTTGCCAATCTTGACTTTTTTCTGGAGGCTCTTCTTTTAGGTATGATCTTCTTACTGGCAGCCTTATCTAACTCTTTCATGGCTTGTAAAAAGATTTTTTTTGCTTCTTCGGGTTTACCCTGAACGACTGCCGCCTCTACTTTTTTAGCTATTGTCCTGATTTTTGCTTTGACGGCGACATTCCTTAGACGCCTTTTCTTATCCTGCCTTTGCGATTTGAGTGCTTGAGTGTGTCGTCCAGATTTTAGTTTAACCATTAGCGAAATCTCCTGACTCGTAGCTTGAGAGCAACGAAGAGAATATCTTAGGGTAAAAATACCATATTGAGAAGTGGAAGTCAAGAACAATCTTTATTTCGGAGAAGGGAATTGGAGAGAGAAGGAAAAATTACCAGGTCAGTTGCTGGTGTTAGCGTTTCTACCCTGGCATCTCGGATTCTCGGCTATCTAAGAGACATGCTTATTGCTAACTTTTTTGGTGCTGGTTTGGTAGCCGATGCTTTCTTTGTTGCTTATCGCATTCCCAATCTTCTCCGTCGGCTTCTTGGAGAAGGGGCGCTCTCCGCATCCTTTATTCCTGTGTTTACCGAATATTTAACTACCAAGCCTAAGGAAGAAGCACAGAGACTGGCGAGAATTTCGGGCTTGCTACTTTTGGCCATCTTATCTATTTTGACAATTCTGGGAATTATCTTTTCTCCTATAATTGTCCGCGTGATTGCTCCGGGTTTCATTAAGGATCCGCAAAAACTCTCCTTAACCATTACTCTCACCCGTATCCTTTTTCCTTTTATGATTGCAATAGGTATGGCGGCTTTAGCTTTGGGAATATTGAACTCTCTCCACAGATTTATTATTCCCGCCCTGGCTCCCTGTCTGCTCAGTATTTCTGAAATTTCCTTTATTTTGTTTATATGTCCATTAATGGAACGACCAATAATTGGACTTGTTTTGGGGGTCCTGGTTGGGGGTGGTGCCCAATTCTTCTTTCAGGTACCTTCTTTAGTAAGAAGAGGTTTTTTTATACCAGCAGGGAAGAGTTCCGATAATCCTCGTCTAAAGATGATGGATTATCTCCATAATTTCCTGAAGAACTGGAATATCCTGTGGAAAAGATGGACTTCCATCTTAAATCATCCGGGAGTGAAGAAGATAGCGCTGTTGATGCTCCCAGCGACTCTGGGGTTATCCGTATCCCAGGTAAATACCTTTGTAGACACAATATGCGCTTCACTACTTAAAGAAGGAAGTGTTACCGCTCTATATTATGCAAATCGCCTAATGCAACTTCCTCTGGCTCTGTTTGGGACAGCAATAGCAACTGTTGCCTTGCCCATGATGTCTCGCTCAGTGGCAGCTACCAATATGGAAGAACTAAAGAATACTCTATCGTTATCACTCAGAATGATAATGTTTACTATTATTCCTGCTTCACTGGGACTGATTATTTTAGGAAGTCCCATAATCTCTCTTCTATTTGAAAGGGGAAGATTTACAGCTCAAGCTACCCAGGCCACCAGTTGGGCACTCCTATTCTATTCAACTGGAATAGTTGCATATGCGGGAGTAAAGGTGGTAGCATCTGCATTCTATTCTATGCAGGACACTCGCACGCCAGTTAGAATAGCCTCCATCGCTATGGTGGTAAACATAGTGCTGAATCTGATATTGATGCGCATTCTGGATGTAGGTGGACTTGCTTTCGCTACAGCCATTGCTTCCTTTATTAATTTGTTAATCCTTCTATACTATCTAAGAAAGAAGATTGGTAAGTTGGGAGGGAAAAAAGCATTGCTTTCGCTTACTAAGATTCTACTTGCCACTTCAGCTATGGGAATAGCCTGCATATATTTCTCCCGATTATTAGGCCAGATTAACAAGTTGATACAAGTGACAGGCACTATCCTGATTTGTGTAATTATCTATATTTTGGTAGCGCATCTTTTGCGTTGTGATGAGATTAAATATGTATGGAAGATAATTACGCGAAAGGAATCGACAGATGAAGTTTGAGGGAAAACTCGCTTCTCTACCTGATGTACCAGGAATATATATGATGAAGGACATTACTGGCAGAGTTATTTATGTGGGCAAAGCAAAATCAATTAGAAAGAGAGTTCCTGCATATTTTCAATCCCCAAGCACTTACTCTCCCAGAACTTTTGCTCTAATTTCCAATGTGCGAGACCTCCAGTACATTATAACCCGAAACGAAAAAGAGGCGCTGGTCTTAGAGAACGAGTTAATAAAATACTTCCATCCCAAATATAATATAGCCTTAAGAGACGATAAAACATATCCCCACCTTAAGTTGACCGTTGACGAGGATTTTCCTAAATTGGTGATGACACGGATCTCAAAAAAGGAGAGGGCAAAGCACAGAACGCCTGGGATAAAATACTTTGGCCCTTATCCCGATGTTTCTTCGCTAAAGAGGACACTCAAGACAATCCAGAGGATATTCCCTCTGGTTAAATGTAGTAAGAGCTTCTTTCTGGCTCGACGAAAGGAGGGTAGCCCCAGTAGTTGCCTGGATTTTCATCTGGGACAGTGCCTGGCACCTTGTGTGGGGTGGATAAGCAAGGAAGATTACAGGAAAATAGTGGAGAAAGTCGTCCTGTTTCTCTCGGGAAAGGGAGAGAGTCTTTTGAAAAAGCTGAAAGAAGAGATGAAAGGGGCATCCAGGCAACTCGACTTTGAGAAGGCAAAAATCTTGCGAGACCAGATACAGGCAATACAGTCCATTTCCCAAAGGGTTAATTTGCGACAAGTAGAGAAACAGAAATTAAAGGCTGCTGGAAAAGGCGAAGTTTTAATTGAGCTTCAAAAAGCAATAGAGTTGGAAAACTTACCGGAAAGGATAGAGGCTTTCGATATATCCGATATTTATGGAGACTCGGCTGTGGGGTCTATGGTTGTCTTTTCTGGCGGGAAACCTGAAAATAAGTCTTATAGGAAATTCAAGATAAAAACGGTTCCAGGAATTGATGATGTAGGTATGATGAAAGAGATAATTCACCGAAGATATACGAGGTTGATAGGAGAAAAAGGATTGTTACCAGATTTGATTCTGGTTGATGGAGGAAAGGGGCAAGTGAACGGAGCCAAAGGAGTTCTTGATGAGCTGGGACTAGGGACTATTCCCGTGGTTGGACTTGCTAAGGGAGAAGAGTTAATATTTCTGCCTCAACGTTCCCGTCCGATTCGCCTTCCCTTCAGCTCACCTGTTCTACATCTCATCCAGCATATACGAGACGAAGCCCACCGCTTTGCTATCAGGTACCACAGATTGCTGCAAAAGAAAAAACTCATCGGAAAGTAAGAATGCTTGAATAAACAAAAAGTGTGATTCAGGCAGAGTTGTTCACCTTCTATCTTTGCTACCCAAGTAGAAAATATGTCCGAGGGAGGAGCTCTCGGTTCTTGTAAAATAAGTCTGTTGACAAACTATTAGTTTTATGATAACTTTAGTTAAAGTTAGCATAAATAAGGAGGTTTAATTTGAGACTATTAGAGGTCGTGATAGGTCTTTTTTTTCTCATCATCAGTTTGGGTTATCTCTACCGGCCAACAATTATAATAAGGTTTAACGCCTGGGGCAGAAAGTATCTGTTTAATGATCAATTATTGATAACCCACCGCAAGAAGATAGGTGTGGTCCTTTTAATCATTGCCATCATTTTCCTCTACGGGGGACTTGTAAGGTAATAATGTTCCAATCTTTAAGTAAAAAGGGTTTAATGTGGACTATTCAAAAATAAGCGAAGAGATAATCGAGCGAGTTTGCCGTTCGAAGGGAGAAGAAGCGGAAGTTTATATAAAGACATTTCGGGCAATCGATGTTGATGTTTCCGAGCAGAAACTGGAAAATTTCAATACCCCTTATAGTTCTGGAATTGGCTTAAGAATCTTTTCTAAAAACAGGATGGGTTTTGCTTATACTACTGGTTTTGACCGGGAGAGTATTGAGAGGTTAATTCAGCAGGCTAAGAATAATGCCTTAAACGCTACTCCCGATGAGTGCAACTCTTTGCCCCAAGTCAGCAGGCAAAAAAAGTCGAATAGGTTTTTATATGAAGATTTATATGACCAAGAGTTGACTAAAATTCCCGTGGGAATAAAAATTGACAAAATTAGAGAGATGGAAAAGAAGGCTCTTGCTTATGATGAGAGGGTAAAAAGAGTACTTAGGACATCCTATAGTGATAGCCAACAGGAAATATTTATGTTCAATTCGAAAGGACTGAAGGCAGGTTATAGAGGTACCCACTGTTCTTGTGGCCTGATTGCTGTGGCTGAGGCTAAAATGTTTCTGAGGGAGGGAAGTAAAGAGATTCAGCTTGGCTCCGATTTTTCCGAAAAGAGGAAGTTTGAAGAGCTCCATTTCAAGGAGATTGCTGAAAATGCAGCCCGTCGGGCTGTCTCTCTTTTGGGAGCAAAGAGGATAAAAACTCAGAGAGCAGCTATCGTTTTCGAACCACTCGTGGCCTCAAGTTTTCTCAGGTTTATTGCCAGAGGTCTTGGTGCCGACTCTTTGCAGAAGAAAAAGTCCCCATTTGCGAAAAAAAGAGGAAAAAGGATTGCCAACAAGATTGTCAATATTATTGATGATGGCACCCTAAAAGGAGGAGTAGCTACCTCTCCCTTCGATGATGAAGGTATACCCAGGAGAAGGACAGTTCTGGTTAAGGATGGCATACTTTCTACCTTTCTCTATGATTCTTATACTGCGAGGAAGGAAAAAGTTGCCTCAACCGGCAATGCTTTCAGGAACTCTTTTAAGACTCTGCCCTCTGTGGGGTTCACTAACTTCTTTCTGGAGAAAGGAAGGACCAAAAGAGAAGAATTGATTGCCAGTATAGATAAGGGGCTCTATGTAATGGAGACTATGGGAATGCACACAGCAGATCCTGTCTCTGGAGACTTTTCCGTGGGAGTTAGTGGATTATGGATAGATAAAGGAAAATTTTCCTTTCCTGTCCACGGAGTCACCATAGCAGGCAATGTTCTCGACCTTTTGAGTTCCATCGACGCTATTGGCGATGACTTAGAATTTTATGGAAGTTTAGGTTCTCCTACTATAAGAATCTCCAATCTCCTTATTAGTGGCGAATAAAGATGAAACCATCTAGTTCTACGAAAATTGTGAGATTGATTGGCTATCCGGTAGAGCATTCGAAAAGCCCACTTATGCACAATGCTGCTTTCCAATCTCTGGGGCTCGATTTTGCATATCTCCTCTTTTCGGTAAAGCCCTCTCATTTGAAGGAAGCAATAATGGGTTTAAGGGCATCAAATGTCGTGGGGGCAAATGTAACCATTCCATATAAAGAAGAGGTCATGAAATACCTGGATGAAATCACTCCAGAAGCTAAATTCATTGGTGCTGTAAACACGATTCATAATCGGGAAGGAAAACTTATAGGTTATAATACGGATGGTCAGGGTTTCATCACATCTTTACTCAC
>SDBT01000139.1_pt1 | contig 96033 bp, 73 predicted proteins | sample 2277101 | NCBI WGS metagenome assembly SDBT01 (sample SAMN10404973, study PRJNA504765) | marine sediment metagenome | isolation source: marine sediment core GS10_PC15, 103 cmbsf | place: Arctic Ocean: Southern Knipovich Ridge | collected 2010
GTGCTTAAATTCACAGGCGCCATGGATGCAGGCATGGGAAGCCTACTGAGGCACTGGGGAAATCAACCCTTCTTATTGTTCGCTGGCGGAATTACTATATTCGCCGTCGGCTCGGCCACCGTCGGTTTCGGCGAAGAATATTATCCACTCGTACCAGTCCTCATTGGAATGACGCTCGCCCTTGGCTATGACAGACTCACCGCTATCGCCATTGTCATGATTGGCTACGGTGCCGGTTACGCCCCGGCCCCCATCAACCCCTTCACCACACTCGTCGCACAGGACATTGCCGGACTCGAACCTGCTTCAGGAATGACTTTCCGTATAATATGTTTCTTTGTCTTCGTATCGATTGGTATTCATCACGTTTGGGCCTATGCAAGAAAAGTAAAACGCGACCCCTCCGCAAGCCTCGTCGCCGATATCCCCGTCCCGGCAGGTTTGACGATCCCGACGCGCGAAAATGCTGAAGCGATGATCTCTCAAGCACCGATGACGGGCAAACAAAAGCTAATCATGGCAGTAGCAGGTGTTGCGATGGTCATTCTTATCTACGGGATGACCGAGTGGAAATGGTACCTCAATGAGATGCAAGCCGTCTTCGTCGCCCTCACCCTTATCATCGGTCTCATAGCCCGAATGAAACCCGACCGTATCGCCGTGGAATTCTCCATAGGCGCGGGCAGCCTCACCAGCGTTGCCCTGTTGATCGGTGTCGCACGCGGTATCCAGGTCGTTTTAGACGAGGGAGGCATAGTAGACACACTGGTATACGCGCTCAGCGTACCCGTGAGTCAGCTCCCGGCGAGCCTCGCCGCCGTCGGGATGTTCTTCGTCCAAACCATCGCAAACTTCTTCATTCCCTCCGGCAGCGGTCAGGCATACGTCACCATGCCAATAATGGCGCCACTGGCAGACCTCGTCGGCGTCAGCAGGCAGGTGGCGGTACTGGCCTTCCAGTTTGGCGACGGATTCAGCAATATCATCATTCCAACGCAATATGTGCTCGTAGGAATTCTGGCTATGGCGGGAATTCCGTACGACCGGTGGGTGCGATTTGTCTGGCCCTTCATGGTCAAGATGGGGATCGCCGGCTCAATAGCATTGGTCGTGGCCGTATGGATCGGATACGCCTGAGAAAGCCTCCTTGAGAGGTTCAACGAAATTTAATCTTACAGATTTTGAAAAGAAAGGGAACATCATGGAATTCAAAGACAAGCGGGTAATGATAACGGGTGGCGGTTCCGTCCTGGGAATGGGTTTTGGCTGTGCGCAAGCATTTCTAGAAAATGGGGCGCGAGTGGCGATCAACGACAGAACTAAGGAATTGGTGAGCGCTGCGATGGAGAAACTGAGCCCTTCTGATCGTGTGGTCGCCGCGCCCGGGGATCTCTCAACGGTTGCGGGTTGCGAGTCGGCGGTAAAGTTAGCAGTCGACGCCTTGGGTGGTCTCGATATTTTGGTGAACTGCGCGGGTATTGGTTCTGGTAGGCCGCTGGCGGAATGCGATGAGGAGATGTATGACAGACATGCTGATGTGAACCTGAAGGGTTTGTTCTTCTGCTGCCGTGCGGCAATGCCGGAATTGCGGAAGTCGAAGGGCAATATTCTAAACATTGGCTCAGACGCAGGCTTGATGGGGGTTGCCAGGATCACCGTATACTGCGCGTTAAAGGCTGGAGTGGTCAACATGACCCGCGCTATGGCGTTGGAAGTCGCACCGGACAAGGTTCGGGTCAACTGCATATGCCCAGGGTATATCGACACCGACATGATCCGCAAGAACTGGTTTGAGAGGATAGGGAAGGAAGATCCTGCTAAGGCTGCTGAGTTGGAGCAATACGCAATCGATTATGCCCCGTTGAAACGGCTCGGAACGGTTGAAGATATCGTGAACGGGGTTCTCTATTTGACTTCGGAGAAGGCCAGTTTTGTTACGGGTACGATTTTGTCGATCGATGGTGGAACGACTGCTGGCCATTGACCTCTTGTTATTAGAGGGAGAAATCATTGAGCGAACCAGCTTAACGGTGTAGCCAAACTGAAATATACAATGTTATATAGAAAATCTCAATTAAGGATGCAAAAAAATGGAAAATATGAATAGTTTTCAACGAATCGTAATTGGTTTTTTTGTTGTAGTGCTTTCGGTATCGGGTTTTTGCAGGGAGGGGGGATTGTCGCCAGCACTGATCAAGCAGATCCAGCGTGATTTTAGCCTGGATGCGCATCGGACAGCCTATAACTCCTTGACCAATAACAAGATCAAAGACCTTGCTCTCAATCGCCAGATCGTAAACAATCACGATGAATTCTTCAGCGATAAGGTCACGGTTAAGGGCATTACCAATCAGAAGAGCAGCGGGCGATGCTGGATTTTTGCGGCACTTAATTCCCTTCGTCCGGCTGTTATTGACAAGCATAAGCTGAAATCGTTTGAGTTTTCGCAGAATTATCTCGCGTTCTGGGATAAAATGGAAAAGTCGAATGCTTTTTTGCAGTACATGATCGATTTTCGCAAGAGGGACCTGATGGACCGCGAAGTTGTCTGGGTTCTGCAGCACAATATATTTACCGGAGACGGCGGATACTGGGAAAACTTCTCTGACCTGGCCAATAAATACGGACTGGTTCCGAAAGAAGTCATGCCCGAGACAAAAAGTTCGGGTAGTACCGGTATGATGAATCAATTCCTGTATGAGAAATTGCGTTCGGATGTTGCCAAACTTCATAAAATGCACAAGGCCGGGCAGCCCGTAAAAATGCTGATCGCTGAAAAAGAAAAAATGCTGGCAGAGGTGTATCGGATCCTTGTGCTGAATCTCGGGCAGCCGCCGACGGAGTTTACCTGGCGGTACAAACCGAAGAAGGAAAAAGATGAAAAAGACGAAGATGGTGACGAAGATGGTGAAGATGAGGATGAAGATGCCGATGATGACGAGGACAACGGTACTGTAGAAAATGACGAGACGATCACGATCACAATGACGCCGCAGCAGTTTTTGAAGGAATTTGTCGGGGTTAATCCCGATGATTATATGAATGTTTTTCACGATACGATTCGCCCTGCGGGCAAGTATTACCAGATCCGCATGTCGCGTAACGGCTATGACGGACGGGACATCAGCTATGTGAATGTTGATCTGGATACGATAAAAAAGATTGCCGTTGATTCTATCCGCGGTGGTAACGCGACGCTTTTTGCGGCCGATGTGGGTCATGATCAGAGCGGGGAGATGGGGATCATGGCTGACGGGATGTTTGATTACGAATCGTTGTATGGTCTTGAGATAAAATTGACCAAGGCCGAGCGTGCTCTGTATCGGCAAAGCATACGCAGTCACGCCATGAGTCTGGTGGGCGTGGATATGAAAGGCCAGACGCCTTTGAAGTGGTGGGTGGAAAACAGTTGGGGCACCGATTCGGGCAGCAAGGGCTTTTGGACGATGTATGATAACTGGTTTGACATGAACGTTTATAATATTATCGTGCTGAAAAAATATGTACCGAAGGAAATTCAGGATATTGCCAAGCAGCCGCCAGTGATTTTGCCTCCGTGGGATCCGATGCTTTAACAAAATGGATCCACTCCGGCACATTGGCAGCGTGGTATCACAACCGACAAAGTGTGGCCCCCAAAAGCTGCGCTTTACCCGGCAGGCCGGGTGGTAACACCCGAAGAAGCGGCCGAAGTTATCGCCTTCCTGGCATCCGAAGAATCCAGTGGCGTTAACGTGTAGGCCATAACCAGAAATAAAATGTATAGAAAGGAGATACTATGAAAATTCCACTCCAGGAACTTTACCAATTGTCCCGAAAAGCAATTCTAAAGTACGGCTACTCAGAAGAGGAAACCCAAATAATATTAGATATGCTCATGTATGCTCAAACGAGAGGAAATGATCAAGGCATTGTCAAATTGATTGGGGAAGGAATGCCCAAAAATAAAAAGGCGCAAACACCAACTATTGAAAAGGAAACTCCAGCTACCGCAATAATAAATGCCAACCTTTCAATGGAAGCTATTGCCATGGACCAAGCCGTAAACATGGTTATAGAAAAAGCCAAAGCAATGGGCATAGCAATAGTTGGGACACATACAGGTGATGGGTCCTCCGGTGCAATGGGTTACTGGTCACGCAAGATTGCCGACGCTGGGTTAGTTGGTATCGCCATGTCAAGTTACCCTTACGGGATGATACCTCCTCATGGCTCTTGTGAACCCTTGTTTTGTACTAATCCAATAGCCTGGGCTGTTCCTACTGATAATGAACCTATCGTATTAGATATGGCATCGTCAGGTATATCCTATTTTGGTTTGTTAGAAGCAAAAACACAAGGAGTCCAGGTGGCCCAAGGGCTTGGTTATGATAAAAACGGGAAAGAAACAACGGATCCTTCTGAAATAATGGAAGGGGCGGTAACACCGTTTGATAAAGGTTTTAAAGGCGCCGGACTTGCTTTAATGGTTCAGATTATCGGAGGAGCTTTAGTCGGTGGGGACTTTTTAAATGAAAGCGATAATGATGGAAACGTTGTAATTGCGATTAACCCTGAAGCAATGATAGGAACGCAAAAATTTATTGAAGAAATCACTAAAATGACTAAGGCAATAAAACAGGCAAAAAAACTCGAAGGAGTAGAAGAAGTTATGGTTCCAGGGGAGCGCGGTGATAAGATCAGATCAAAAATAATCGACCGTAATGAAATAGAAGTAGAAGACAATTTATATAATAGCCTGATAAGTTTTGTGGAAGGCAAATAAAAATTCTGTTCGAGCAGCATTGTCTTGTTGCCGGGGGTTCAGGAGTCCGGGATGTTCAGGGTAACCCGATGATTGCTACAAGCGTCAGCGGGAATCTGCCAAGCGTAACCTGCTACAATCCCGCCATCTCAAACGCCGCGACGGGATGATAACCCTTCTCAGTAACCTCATCACCCTTAAACACCGCCCAGGAGGGAATATCCCAAACATACGTTTTAGTCATCTCATGAAGCTGCAAAGCGGAGTTGGCTGCGATGATGTACATCACCCGTTTCCTGTTAAACGGATTCGGCACAACAAGAAAGAGCCCGTCATCCGGCGCTCCATATGTCACCCCGCGCCACTCAAAGTGATTCCGCCCAAACTTCACGGGCAAGTCGCTGATCCCATCAGCAAACCAGCGGTTATCGTTTAGTGTCCCCATCACGATAAGATCGTGACTCGCTGCCTGTTCCTTCGTAAGCTCCGAATCTTTCACCAGCGGCGGCAGAATCTCTATGTAAGCGTTAGCAACCGTCTCTTGCCACCTTCGTGCAAGCGTATGGTTCCCCTCATCCATGCGGCCCGTTCCATACACAATCAGCGTATCATGAAAGTCGTCGATCAAGTTCGGCCAGATATAGAAATTGAAATTCTCGATCGGAACATCACTGAACGCATTAAACTCGATCCTGGTTGGCTTTTCGTCAAACGAAAGCGTGACCTCGGTGTTCTTCCCAGCCACTTCAACCCGTCGCACATGGCGCTTTTCACCCGCCTCAACAACGACATGCGTAAACAAATGATAAGGATCGCCGCTCTGTGAAACCGTCAAATGAGCAACCCACTTCCCATCAGCAGCTTCCTTGATCCGAACCGATGGCGAAAGCTGTGGAAGACCCTTGCGCTTAATCCACTGCTGGACAAGACCGCTCGCTGCTGTTCCAGCGCATTCCTGTAAAACCTGCAACAATTGCGCATTGGTTGTTTCCTTCTCGCCATAGCGATCGTGAATCGTCCGCATCAACGTAAGAAACGCCTCGGTTCCAATCTTCAATCGAAGTTGATGCAGCGCAAACGTACCCTTAATTAGGGGAATCCGATAAGGACCATATCGATCGTACACTCGCGATGCCTCCACCGGCACCATCTCGCTTTCACGCGAGACCGTATAGAGATAACGCCGATTCAAGTCCGCAAGCTGGCCTGCAAGTTTTTCTGCCGATGCGGTTACGTCTTCCTCGTCGAACCCATCGAGCATCCGCCAGTATTGCGCCGACGCACTAACAAACCAATTTTCCGCATCCGTCGCTGGAAAAACCGTTCGTCGCCAAAGATAATCAGAATCAACCTCGAAGTCCGACTCGACCTCGTCAATCACAAGCTCAAGGGCTTCCGTTTCCTCCGGCGCGGCCCAACGTCCGGCGTCTCGCGCCTCCTTCAATTTGTTGGTCACATAGATCGGACTCGCAGTGGAATACCCAAGACTCAGATGCGGAATTGCGTCCGGAAGGTCCGGCATGGACCGCCAACCTTTCGTCGGAAACTTTTCACGCAGCGTCACTTTCCCGTGATGCGCAAAAAACACCAACTCTTTGGCCATCTCGCTCGTCGTGATTTTCCCGTCGCAGGCGTGTGCACGATTGATGGGCGACGATGCCCACATCTCAATTCCCACATTCGAGTCAATCCTCCCGGCGTACTTCTTATAGAACTCGTTGAAGGAAACATCGCGATTCCACGGCGAAAACACCAAATCAAAAGGACGATCTTCCGGCTGGGCGATGTATTCCTTGCGGACTTCGTCGTCGCGGTTGTTGTTGTTGGCCCACAAAAATCCTGGAGTGCCAAACGGTGACATATCCTCGCTCGTTCGCCATAGTTTCTTTCGATGCGTCCCAAGAAGCAAAATTGCAACCTCACCGGTCTTGATATCCGCAATCGGCCAGTCGTTCGTGTACATCCCATTGTTCTTTTCCCAAAGGATGCGCTCAACGTCATCGATCGACGAGGCGTATTGCGCCGCCTTGCGAATCCTGTTCGACTGTGGCGTAGAGTCCGGCTCAAACGGCGTCTGCGAAACCGTTGTCTCGCCGATAATGATCCCGGCTGAGTTGATGTAAAAATCGGCCCCCGAATGAATCCCGCCCGGAAACGTATGATAGACAAGTCGATGACCTTCGCTCGGCTCGATGTCTGTGATGACATTCCAATGAACGCCCGTATATCCGCTCCACATGAAAATCTGCCCGAACACGATCTGCCCACCCGCGGTGGCAGGTCCCGTTGCCGCAAACGCGGAACACTTATGACTCTCCTCGGAGATGTTCAACTCTTCTTCGGTTTTCAAGAAGCTTTCACCGGTAAGACCATGCGGCGTAACGCCCATAGCATCTTTGAGTTGTCCCAGATCAACCACCGAGTTGATCGTCACGATGTCAACAAGGTCAAGTTCACGATCGTGATACTTCGCACCAGCCTTGGCAGCTCCATCGGCGATCCCCTTCATTTCTGTCAGGTATTCCTTGTCGTATCCACGTAAGAAAAGTGAGTCGCATTCAAACCGAAGATCCCGCCAACCCGCAGCCGGGTCATTTTTATTTTGTTGAACCGCGAGCTTGCTTATGTATTTAACAATCTCGTCGCCCACCAGGCTTCCATATTGATACCCGCGCTCGTATGGCTTGCCCTCAATATGAACGAAGATCCATCCGCGATCGTCGTAGCGATAACCGTTACCAAACCACCGCACAGTTTCCATCGGGATCATGTCCGCGATGTCGTCGATTTCTTCGAGCGTAATGTCGTCAAACCACACTTTCCCCGAAGCCTTGCCGTTATATCCCAGATGTAATTGCATGCGATCCTTACTTCGCGTAGCGACAAAGAGTGTTTCGACGCGCGTCCAGTCGGCGCTGCCGCCAATAGCGAGCGAGTGATTCGTAAAGGGCTGCGATTCCATCGACAGGCACGCCGGAACCGCCGTTGGATACTTGGATGCGGGATCAGATTCCACTCCCTGGCACTTGAGCCAGCCGCTCAATCGATAAGCCCTTCCAACGTGAAGTGAGACCGATGCCGATGAAACCGTAGCTTGTGAGGGCGATGCGGATTCGATCATCAAGCTGCTGCTGCCCAAATGCGCGACGGTTGTGTCGCTTCGCATGATGGGTGCACGTTGCGATGTTGTCCTTTCGAGTTGCCATCCCATGGTACCACTGGATTCAAAACCGCCATTCAATACCTCCACCCCGACCGCCGCCGCATTCCCGCAACTCGCTGTTACTGCAACGGTTATGAATAGTCCGCACATATTTTTTATACTCGTTTTCCTCATTTCGTTTCCTTCCAATCCCCCTATTGATATTCAACCTGAAATTTCCCATTTGCACGGTTAAAAAACATAATTTTCTCTATTAGGACACCGAATCTTACCAAATTCACCTTGAACTATCAAAGATTTTCTTTTTCGATTATGATGGCAGGGTGGATGAATAGGAGTGGCTTGGCGGGCTGTTGAAATACTACAGGAGGGCGGCCTAATGACCCGGATGAGTATATCGGCACTGCTGGTTGAGTGGTGGGGTGGGCTTATTTTTTTTCTTCGCCGCAAAAACATAAGGGAGGTAGGGAAAATGTCAATAAGGTTGGCAGTAGGGTTGATTGCCAGTTGGTAGATTGATAGACTAAAAGCCAGAGTACTGCGTTAGACGAGAAGGAACCAAACCTGAGGTTTTTCAGCCTGATGAGACAAAAAACCTTTCGGCTTCCTTAGTTACGCTTTTTAGTTTTTTTTGGTCTGCGACCAGTTGCACAAATCCGCAACCAAGACACGCTTTAACATCAAGATTAACATCAGCCGTTTTTGTCGTGAAAAACTTAGCATTGCCAGCACGGAAAGCGCATTTGCCATTAGCCTGAATAGAACCAGATGCAAAATGGCTTCCACCACATTTGAGACACTCATCCTCATTATTCATAATTTAGCCTTTTTTAGTATAATTAACCGCCTTTTACCATCATTTGTCGACAAAGTTTAATGGCAACTTAACGAAAAACTGATACATTTAACAAAGTAAATAAAGTAGGTTCCTATGTAGACATCTATTACCTTCTGAAAATAATCGCCACATTGAACCTCGTCTGTTATCATCAAAATTGTTTGAGAACAGTACATTTATGGCAAATACCTGTGTATCCGAACCTTCCGAATAATCGAAGATTTTACAGCACGGATGAACAAGTTGACATTACAGGATACGAAGTTTAGAAAAAGTACCAGAGGGCACGTTGCCATCATTCACAAAGCATAAGGCATAATAAACTCTCTCGACAGCAGGACCTTGTTGGTGTATCATATAGCAATCTTGTTATGTGAATTTTAGAGAGTTTCATGCAAAACAGTGAAGAATGACGTTTTGAAGGTTAAAAAGGAGTATAAACAAGGATGACCAAAAGCGAATACCTAACAGCACCACTACCGTCAGAAAAAATGCCACGTGGAATTTCTCACATCCTCACTAACGAAACATTTGAACGTTTCAGTTTCTACGGGACGAGAGCTATCCTGATAATCTTTATGACCGAGTATCTAATGGGCTCCGGCGGCGTGCTCAACGTGATGAACGGAGATAGGGCTAAGGCCTTTGCCCACTTATTTATCGCAGCAACTTATTTCACCCCGATACTCGGTTCCTTGGTATCGGACATCTGGTTGGGTAAATTCAAAACGATCATCATCTTTTCGGTAATAAACTGTCTGGGTGTAGCCGCGTTAGTTATTGATGATACACGCATGGGACTTACGGCGGGACTTATATTGATCGCGATCGGATCGGGTTTTATCAAGCCATGTGTCGCTGCAAACGTTGGTGACCAGTTTGGAAAAGGCAACAAGCATCTCATGGAAAAAGTCTACGGCTGGTTTTATATGTCTATCAACTTTGGAGCCTTTTTCTCATATTTACTGGTTCCTAAATTACTGGATACATATGGTCCGCGTGTGGCTTTTAGTGTACCTGCAGTTTCAATGCTGCTGGCAACTGGCGCATATTGGATGGGACGAAAACGATTTGTACATGCCCCTGCTGCCGGTTTTGATTCTATCAAGAAAACCTTCAGAGGCGAAAACCTCAAGATAATCGGCAAACTTGCTATAATCTTTGCATGCCTGGCCATGTTCTGGGCATTGTTCGATCAAGGAGACACCTCATGGGTCCTGCTGGCAAAGAAGACGAATCTAAATATAAATCTATACTGGTGGAAATTCGACTTGCTGCCTGCACAGATGAACTTTGCAAATCCATTGATAGTAATGATTCTGATCCCAATCTTTGCCTACGGCATCTACCCTGCCATTAACAAGGTATTTCGCTTAACGCCTCTTCGTAAAATGTCGATCGGTCTCTTTGTTGCAGCCGCGGCATTTGCAATCCCTGCATGGATCGCAAGCAGGGTCACTGCCGGAGATGCACCAAGTATTGGCTGGATGATGCTGGCGATCCTGGTAATCACTGCAGCCGAAGTGATGGTTTCGGTCACCTGCCTTGAGTTCTCATACTCGCAGGCACCAAAAGAACTCAAGTCCTTTATAATGGGGGTGGAGTTGCTATCGCTCACTCTTGGTAATCTTTTCACCGCCGGGGTTAATTTCTTCATCCAGAATGAAGATGGCTCCAGCAAACTCGAAGGTGCCAGCTATTTCTGGTTCTTTGCCGGGGCGATGTTCATCACAGCCGTCATATTTATTCCTGTCGCGATCCTTTACAAGGAAAAGAGTTTTATCCATGATGAGGAACCGGAAACATGATAAATCGTAAGGAGAACGCTATGCAACTAAAGTATTTGTTTCAGTTTGTTTTTCAGCGAGAAATATTTTTACTTTGGCTGCATTGAGTCTCTTAAAGGCGTTAGGCCCTACATTGCCGATTATTACTGCTTCGACTATCCAATTGGCATCCTGCACCTTCACTATCTTGCACAAAAAACCTGCCGAAGCCCCATCCAGCAGGCTCAATATACTATATCCTGCGTCTTCTGTACCTACGGACAACCTTTGTGCCGTTAACTTTCCGCGTACCTCTCGATGTCGTCAACTCTCCGGCAAGCTTGGATTCTTCTATCTTCCCTTCAAAGCTCATGTCATATTTCTGCTCACCGAATTCGAGAACAGTCTTAAAGCTAACTTTATCACCTTCAAGGTTAATCTTCTTAATGGCGATAGTTCCATACAACCCGCTCATATCCGGGTTGACTTGCAGCCTCTGCTTACGATTGCCACGCTCGGATTCGACCTCAAGGTCCCATTTGCCGATTACCGAACCACCAATCCGCTTTCCCTCAGCCGTAATCTCTCCCCTCTCAGACTTAATTACACCAGAAAGTGTATTCCTACTCCTTTTAATATTTCCCTCAAACGTAGATTCCCATTGGCGCTCCTGCATTTTGCTTTTTCGCTTAAAGGTCAGCTTACCCCGCTCGTACGATACATCCGTAATCTCATGCTCGCCCCAATCGCTTTGCCATTCAGCCACAAGCTTGCCTTCCTTGTCAGCAGTAACAACAAGCGTTGAACTAAATTCCCGCTCACTCATTTTTAGCTTCAATGCCCAGCTCCCCACAGCTCCCGATGTTTGCCTACTGCGCTTACCATTGAGTTCAGTCTCACCCCTGTCGCTCGAGACAGTACCATAAATTGTCCCTTCCTTAATTGTTCCTGCGAAATTTGATGTCCTTGATTGACCATCCCGGCCCTTGTAAGTCTGAACAAAGCTGAGCTTACCATCCTCAAACTCAATATCTTTCAGTTCGTTCATGCCCCAAAAACTTATCCAATGACCGATGAGCTCATCTTCTTTCCTCGAAAATGACAGAATCGATTTATACTCATTGCCATTGAAATCCATCTTGACATCCCAGTCACCATACAATCCCCTTCCTCTGCGAGACCTGGTAGGGGCCGCTGCCTCAACTTTAGGTTTGACAGCACTTTCAGCCTTAACCTCTGCTTTAGGTTCTTTTTTTGCTTTTACGGGTGCAGTTTCTTTCATAGACGGCTGAGCCACCGTTGTTTCGTCTTTAACGGTTTTTTCAGATTGACAACCGCCGCAAATAGAACCAAAAGATATAGCTGCAAAAGTTAAGATTATCAGATAATTTTTCATGTTTTTCGCCCTTTCAATTGATTAAATTATTGTATTTCTTTCACAAACACACTTTTATTTCAAACTTGCTATGCAATAAAGATACTCTTTGCCCTTGAGATATATTTCATTGCCGGCAAATGCAGGTGAACAGTCAAATTTAGCATCGAGCTTGTTAACCGCCAAAACTTCAAATTTTTCAGAGGAATTGACTACATAGGTGACTCCATTTCTACCAACAAAATATATACGACCTGCAACCCCAGCGGGAGATGCGTAGATCCCATTGATCTCCTCCAACTGTTCTTTTAAGAAATATGGTTTTCCTGTTTTGGCGTTGTAACAGGATATTACCCCCTTGTTAACAGAGCAGACATAAAGCTTATCTCCATAAAGAAGCGGTGATGGTACATAGGGTGTCGCTTCTTCGGTATGCCATTTAATTGCATCGGTATTGCTCAAATCCCCTGTGCGACCTAATTCGATTGCCTGTAAAGCACTGCCTCGAAAACCACTTGTACAATAAATCATGCCAAAGCCGACTACTGGGGAGGGAATCACATTTCGAGTCTGCCCTCCGCACTGCCAGATGATATCTCCGGTTTTAACATCATAACTACGGATCAGGTTTGTTGCGCTAGTGACCACTTGTATCTTCCCGTTAACTTTAACAGGTATTGGTGTCGCCCATGAAGTGACTTCATCACGATCCTTTTTCCAGATCAGATCCCCTGTATCTTTATTAAATGCGACGATGTAAGAATCTCCCTGGTGGTCAACCACAACAATTACTGCATCACCTGCCAGTGATGGCGAACTGCCTTCACCAAAACTCATCACCGTATTCATCTTACCAAGTTCCTTGCTCCACTTAAGATTACCATCCATATCAAGGCAATGTAGTCCCCGTGATCCAAAATTAGCCCATATGAGTTTACCATCTGTTACTGGTGAGAATGAAGCAAAGCCGTGGTCACCATGATGACCTTCATGAGGATGAATTTCACTAACTGTCTTCTCCCATACCAGTTTTCCTGTTTTTCTGTCCAGGCAGACTACACTAAATTTAAAAATATTGGATGGTTTTTTACCACCGAATCCTCTTCTGCCTCCCCCCTTACTATCCTCTTCATTTTTTGGAGCATCTTTTCCTTTCCTGTTAGTATCAACAGCAGTCTGAAAAATAATCTTATCTTTCCAGATAATTGGTGATGAATTAGAGCCATCCCCGGTCAGTTTGACTTTCCACTTAATATTTTCTGACTCACTCCATTTAACAGGAGGATTACCTTCAGTAGGAATACCCATCATATTTGGACCACGCCAAGTTGGCCAGTATTCAGGGTCAGAACCTTCACTCACTCCCGCAGTAAATAAGACGATAACCACAATAATCTGACATAAAATTAGGTTCTTCATAAAAACTCCTTTCCCCTCAGACTCTCCCTTATACTACTGCTATTGTCTTATTAGAGCAAGACATATAGAGATCTGGTAGAAAATAGTCGAAAACAATGGATTAACTAATATGGGATATTGTAGTCAGATAGGATTTGACTGTCAATATGTAGTCCAAAGAATTTCCCCTCCCCGCTCCCATTCTCCCCATATCGATAATATCGATATTTAGAATATCCCTGCTTGACAACCTCACAATCTTTGTTAAAGTAGGTGAATTAGAATTGTTAAGGGTTTTGGATTGATGGAATCCAAGCCCAAAGGAATGTTTTTCTAATCTTTTTCTTTATAAGGAGATAATGTTATGGCGAACAAAAAAGCAGCAGTTAAACCAATGACCAAAAGTGAGATCGTATCGGGAATTGCCGATACGACAGGATTGTCAAGGAAGGATGTCGGCTCTGTGTTTGAAGCAATGTCTGCTCAGATCAAAAAAAGTCTTAGTAGAAGCGGTTCAGGTGCATACACAATTCCTGGTCTGATGAAATTGGTCGTAAAGCGAAAACCTGCAACCAAGGCCCGTAAGGGTATCAATCCCTTCACCAAAGAAGAAACTATATTTAAGGCCAAACCAGCTCGTAATGTTGTGAAGATTCGACCACTTAAAAATCTAAAAGATATGGTCTGATTTTTATTGGCGGTGAATAGATTAATTGATCACAATACAAAAGGGCTGTGAGTATATCTTACAGCCCTTATTTTTTAACCCTGATAGTCTTGAAAGGTCTTGTCATGGAAATTAAAAAAGTAGGTATTGTTATCATCTTCACTACACTTCTCATTTCAGTAATTAATGGCAATGAACCGTCTGACAACAAAACGGTTTCTTTCGAATCCAATATAAAAAAACTTGCGGGTGGTTTTAAATTCACAGAAGGTCCAGCCGTAGATAAAAAAGGAAATATATACTTCACTGATATCCCCAATAGTCGAATTCATAAATGGTCTGTCAAGGGCAAACTGTCAATCTTTAAGGAAAACTCTGGTCGGGCAAATGGCTTATTTTTCGATAAGAAAAACAATCTCCTTGCATGCCAAGGCCGAACAGGAAAATTAGTATCCATTAGTCCAAAGGGAAAAACCACAGTATTGGCTGACAATTATAAAACAAAGCCCTTCAACAGTCCCAATGACCTGTGGATAGATCCCAATGAAGGTATCTATTTTACCGATCCCAGGTATGGGTCAAGAGACGATCTCCCACAGGATGGTGAACACGTCTATTATCTTTCTGCTGACCGAAAAAAGATTATAAGAGTTATCGATGATATGGTTAGGCCTAATGGGGTTATTGGAACTCCTAATGGGAAATTGTTGTATGTTGCTGACCATGGAGCCAAAAAAACGTACTCCTACAAGATCAATTCAGATGGAACATTGTCTGGTAAGAAACTCTTTGCCAAGCAGGAGTCAGATGGTATGACACTGGATGAAAATGGCAATGTTTATCTGACTGCCGAAGCAGTATCTATTTACGATCCATCATGCAAACTTATTGGGACAATTGAAGTCCCTGAAAGACCGTCAAATGTCTGTTTTGGAGGAAAGGATAAGAAAACACTTTTTATCACAGCTCGAAAGTCATTATATTCCATTAAAATGACGAGTAAATAATGTTGAACCGCCGGCACACGGATCATCTTAGACTATTGGCAGTGGCAGGGCGGCAGGGGGTAATACCGCATAAAACAGCCGTTTACAGTATCTATTTCGTCCTTAAAGTAAGAGGGTACTTTGGGTAGGATCAAGCAAATTACGCAACAATCAGCCTATGGGCTGGTCTGCATAATACTGAACCTTGACAAATCTCTGCAAATATGTTAGAATATCTCCTGTATGATTAGAGAAACATAAAAAGTTGAAACTGAAATGAAGTCAAAAAAATCTTTATTCTTGGCAGTATCACTATTTATACTGGTATTTCTACTAAGTTTGGCATCAGCAGGCAGCAGTTTTCATATTGGTATCGGATATGGTTATTCGCATTTTGGCGGGCATGGCAGACACCGCAGGCAGTTAGCTTACCCCTGGTACAGAAGCTCCTTTGGTTGTATACCCAGATACTATGGTTGGCGGGGATATTGGGGTTCACAGCATGTAGGTTTCGGGAGAGATTATTGGCATACAGGCCTAATAGTTGAAACTCCTGTTATCATTGTACAGCCGAGAGTAATAACTAAAGAAAAAGTAATTATTGAACCAACATATGATGCCGAGACTCAAAAGCTATTTAAGCGTTTGCGTGCCAAGAAAGGCGAACTTCTCAGAAAACTCAAGCTCGCAGACAAAAAGACGCGTCAGGAATCAATTAGTGAGCTGGCAGGATTTGCGTTTGATAAGAAAGTCAAAAAGGCTCTGGAAGACATTCTACTTTTTGACCCTGATCCAGAGCTGCGTATCGAGGCTGCAAAGTCATTTGCCAAGGTAAAGAACGACAAAGCCATTCCGACTCTGGAAAAAGTCAGAATAGAAGATTCTGATGAGGAGGTCCGCAAGGAGGCTGACAAGGCAATCAAAACCATTATGGGAACAGGCCATTAATTTATTAAATAGCTAATTTGATAAAGGAGTAAATTATGGTTGTAACGAAATCGTTTTTCAGGATATTGCCGGTTGCTGCCGTGTTTGTGTTGATCTGCATATGTTTCATGCCGGCAACACCGTGTGAGGGCTGTTTTGCTGTAGTGGTAGGCAAGGAGGCTTCGGTCGATGGATATGTGATTATGGCCCACAACGAAGATGACGACCTGCCTCAGATTGTAAACCACTACAAGGTGCTGCGTAAGAAACACGCCTCTGGTGAAAAAGTGAGGCTGCGAAATGGAGGCGAACTGGATCAGGTCGAAGAAACCTGGTCTTATATATGGTCGGAGATGCCGGGTGTGCTTTTTTCTGACGGCTATATAAATGAATGGGGCGTCAGCATCAAATCTGACATGTGTCCCTCACGAGAAGATAAGCCCGAAATTACAGACGGCGGAATAGGCTACATGCTGCGACGTCTCGTGGCTGAGCGGGCTAAAACGGCACGTGACGGCGTTCGCTTGGCTGGTAGATTAGTGGAACGCTTCGGCTACATTTTTTCCGGCCGAACTTATATCATCTGTGACCCGGACGAAGGGTGGCTTTTCAGTGTCGTCAATGGAAAGCATTGGATGGCTAAGCGCGTCCCGGATAATCAAGTGGCAATGATGGCCAATACTTATACTATACACCAGGTTGACCTCTCTGATAAAGACAACTTTCTTGCTTCGGACGACATCATCGAATATGCCATATCAAGGAGTTGGTACAAACCCCAACAAGACGGGCCGTTTGATTTTGCCGCTGCTTATGCAAACCCCGACGCAGCTTCGAGTATGTACAATTTCGGCAGGCATTGGGCTGGTCTAAGATATATTACTGACGAAGCGATTCCACTTGGCCCCGATCTGCCCTTCTCTGTCGTGCCGCGACGAAAAGTAGGCGTAGCAGATATTATGCAGATTATGCGCGACCACTATGAGGGAACAAGCCTTCAATCCTCATCGCCGACAAAAAGCCCGCACGAAAGTGGTCGTCCCATTTGCGTCCATAGGACCCAGACCAGCTTTATTGTTCAATTGCGGAGGAACATGCCGCTGGATATCGGCATTGTTTACTGGACCTCTCTCGCGTCACCCTGCAGCTCGACTTATATTCCTTTTCATTTCGGTATTCCCGATTTCCCTGCTGGGTATTCTTCACAGGCCTCCTCAAAATCAGAAAGACCATCAAGAAATTTGTATGAAGAAAAGGTCAACTCCTCCTTTAGGGCCGATCCATTCGAGGCTTTTTGGACATTCACCAACTTTCGCAGCAATGTTGATAGTGCTTATCACAGTAAAATTGTTAAAGTAAAAGCTTTGTGCCGCAAGGTTGAAAAGAATGCTCTGGCTTTGCAGAAGCCACTTGAAGAAGCTGCCCGTAGCATCTACAAGGAAGATAAGACCACTGCAATGCGGATTCTGGCCAACTATTCCAATGGCGTCTATTTGTCCTCTATGGAGGCTATGGGGACAGTGTTATCGAAGAACTAATGTGATACCTCAGTCTTTAGATAAAACAAAACGCATCTGTCTGTGCACTCGGAATTGTTTCTGAGAACAAGTGCCCGATGACTTTCTTCAGTTTCATTACTTCAGCACCCTTCTGGCCTTCAAATCAAAACAATCTCCTGCTTTCAAAATATGCATGACTAGATTATACCCTGAACCGCCATTTGATATACAACGCAATGTATAAAATGGCAAAGGTCAAATTTTAGGTTGTAAATATATCATTGACAGTTTCTTCGTCGAGATGTTTTGCATAGTAATGTTTCATTGCAGTGTTGCCCTGCTTTTTGAACTTGTTCATCGATGAAAAAATACCAGTCTTCATCAGAATGATAACAACAAGACATGCCGCAACGTTTGCAATAGGCAGAATATATCTGCTGTACCGTTGCGGCCAGATTGGTTCGGGACGAGTATGTTTTAATTTTTGGGCCTTTGAAGTATTGCGGAGGCTGTGCTTTAAGACACCAATTGCCCGTTCATTAGCTCGCATAAGCAAATCAAGCTTGTGAGGCTGAGATTTCAACAGAGAAAAAACAAAATCAACTTTTCCAAGCTGTCCCATCCGTTGCTGGCAACGCGGACAGCTGGCAATATGGTTCATAATCCACGGATTGTTTGTGCTTAGACGCTGCGAAACACTTCTAATTAATCGGTGTCTTATCTGTTTGCATTTAGCTGTTATATTTAGTTCTGCCATTATCTCACTCGCTATTTTGTATCCTTAGCCATCCACGCAGCCAAAAGAGTAAGGGCTTTAAATCGGTAAACACGCGCCGTAGCTGCGGTTATACCAAGAACATTTCCAACTTGATTATAGGGAAGTTCGGCAAGTTCCCTTAAAATAATTACATCTCTTAAATATTCCGGAAGTTTTGCAATAAATGTACGCAACTGCTTCTGCATAAGTTTCGCATCAAGATTCGCTGCGTAATCCACATCACAGGTAGTTGGTGTTTCTGTCTTTGTTTTTTCCGTCAGCTCAGTCTGCAATTTTTGATAGCGGAGTGTCGAGACGGCAATATTGGCTGCTGTACGAAACAGGTATGCATCAACATTATCAGGTTTCGTCCCGTTACCGTAGTGCGCCAGCTGCAAGAAAGTCTGCTGGTATGCATCGCAAACATCCTGCTCATTGCCGAGTATCCGCCAGAGCATAGTTACCATATCCTGACCATGCTTCTGCATGGCAGAGAGTACCCATCGCTGAGATTTTGCCACCGATCCGACAGCAGCTAAATCCCAACCAAAATCTAAGCTTGCATTTTCAGTTAACATAACCACTCTTTATATGGCGTCGTTCCTATATACATAGACGCACGAGACAACAATATGTTACCATATTTTTTTAAAAAAACTAAATTTTTTTTGCTCTCCAACAGACCAAATCGCCCCTGGCAACCCAAAAAGAGGCTTATGGCCAAGAAAAATATTTAAAAACTAATTTTTCTGGGTAACATTTCCATTCCTCATGCGTCTATATAGTAGAGAGCAGTGGTTTTTTGTCCGTAGCCGGCCCAAAGTCTAATTGCAGAGGATAAGCTAATGGCTAAAAAGAATGATAAATCGACCGATGTTGTTGAGATGGTGGATGAACTGCTGGGCAAGGCGATACAGCAAGGTGCAAGCGATATACATTTTGAACCGACAAGCGAAGAGCTGATAATTAAATACCGCCTTGATGGAGTACTTAGAACCGTTGAAAAACTCCCGAAGTTTTTGATTGATAATGTAATAGCCCGGCTGAAGGTGCTCGGCAGCCTGTTGACATACCGTAACGATATACCGCAGGAAGGACGGATACCAGGCAGTGCCAAATCACTGCTTGCAGGAAAAGTAACAGATAAAAGACTGGCAATATTTCCGACAATACACGGCCAGAGGGCTGTTGTTAGAATTTTTTACACAAACGATGGGCTTACCAAATTAGAGCAACTTGGTCTTTCCGATTACATTTATTCGGCGATGAAGGGTATCGCGGCAAAAAATCAGGGGGTGCTGCTCCTTACCGGCCCTGCTGGAAGTGGAAAGAGTACCACTTTGGCGGCTTTACTTCGTTATATACTCCGCACTTTTTCGGGCAAGAGCATCGTCACGCTTGAGGATCCGGTTGAAAGGGAAATTGATGGTGTTACACAAATTCAGATTCCTCCAGCGGGCGAGTTGACTTTTCCTGTTGCTTTGCGTTCTCTGCTCAGGCAGGACCCGCAAGTGCTAATGATAGGTGAGATTCGTGACGCTCAGACTGCGGGGATAGTAATAGAGGCAGGGCTTACCGGACATCTGCTGATGAGTACGATGCATAGCGGCAGCCCAGCAGGAGCTTTGCTGCGGCTGCTTGAAATGGGCATCGAACCTTATCAGGTTACTTCAAGTATCCAGGCCGTACTGAACCAGCGATTGGTGCGCAGGCTCTGTATGAAATGCAAAACAAAAGACATAGAGACCGGATTGTTTAAGGCTGTTGGCTGCGATGAGTGCTTTAACACAGGATTCAAGGGCAGAGCATTGGTTGCTGAGCTTGTTGAGTTAGATGGTCAACTGCGAAAAGCAATTTTGGCCAAGGCCGATTTGGACGAACTGGAGAATATCCTGACGGCAAGAGGTCACATGAATGTGATACAAAATGCAACCGGCCTGATTAATCAAGGCATAACAACGGATAGTGAAGTTGAAAAAGTATGCGGAATCGCTTAAAGACTCTGTAAAGAAGATTCGTTACGAAATAATTATGAAACAATAACCAAATACCTTTGCCTATGTATCAATAGGAGTGCCAAATGGCTACATTTGAATATAATGCCCTTACACCATCGGGCCGGTTGATGAAAGGCTCTATCGAGGCTTCATCCAGCGAGCAGGCCAGCGAAACTCTCAAGGAGATGCAGCTGACCGTCAATGAGATTCAGAAGGCCGCTGCAGGAAAATCAAAAACATCTGTCGGCAGAACGGAGTTTCTTCTATTCAATCAGCAGCTCGCCTCTATCACAAAGGCGGGTATTCCGCTTGAAAAAGGTTTGCGCCAACTGGCTGGTGATGTCAGTTCAAGATCGATGCGCAAACTGGTAAATGCAATCGCCGATGAACTTGAAGCCGGCAGTAGTATCGAAGAGGCAATTGAGAAGCGGCAGAAGCATTTTCCAGCTCTGTATAGCCAAATACTAAAGGCAGGCACGCAGACCGGCAGACTAAGTGAGATGCTGACCAGCCTTAACAGACACCTTGAAATAAGCCAGCAGACCCGTCGGATAATCTTTGAGGCGTTGAGTTATCCAATCATTGTCCTGCTGCTGAGTGCTATAATAATCACAGGTGTATTTCTTCTCATAATGCCTGCTTTGTCCGAGATACTGCTTGATATGTCCGGCGGCAACGCAGGATTGCCAGGGCTTACTTTGTTTTACCTCAATATAGCCAAAAACATAATACCCTTCTGGATAGGTGTCGGGATATTTGTCGGGACCACAATACTTTTAGTTGTAGGTCTGTCCATGGACCCTGCTGGTAGAAGGTTCAAAGAGACGATATTTTTGAAGATTCCAATTTTAGGCAAAGTTTATCGCGCAGGCGTTTTGGCTCGTCTGGCCGAAGCGATGGCGATGCTGGTCGCCGGCAACTGCGATATGCCTACATGTTTGAGATTGAGTGCAGCAGCATCCGGAAGTGAAAAGATGAAACTCGAATGCGAAATACTTGCTTCTCAAATAGAACAGGGCACAGGTATTCTTGACGCCGGCTTCACATGCCGGATGATACCAATGCTTTTTCTCTATTCGATTCAGCTCGGCACGCAGCGAAATGAACTGCAGGACAATCTCCACAGCTTAGGCAGGATGTATGCTGAACGAACACACATAATGCAGGGCAGGTTGCAAACAATTCTAATGCCGGCTATGGTAATTGCTGTGGGTTTGATGGTTGGAACAATGGTGATAGCAATGTTCATGCCGATGACCAGAATGATTACCGTTATGATGTAAAGGTTAATAAGAATGTGGATTGCAAAGTATTGGGACCAGATCTATATCGCTTTATTAGCAATTTTATGTTTGTACCTGTACCTTGCCAAAACCCGGCCGTCTCTGGCATTTCTTACATCCGCATTGCCATGTCTGTTCTTCTGTTTTTATTTATCTTTAAACAATTACATTACTGAAACAGAAGCCATTGCTCTTGCGATCTCGATACTCATAATGCCCGTTACATTTGCGGCGATTATTTATTTGCATCGTAATGAAGAAAAGGACCACTGGACGGTTGTTTGGTGTCGGTGGATATTTACATTTCTAAGCTATGCGGCCCAACTGATTATACTGACAGCGATTTTTCAGCCGTTGGGGCCAATCATCTGGGTAGTGATAATTTCGCTTCATATTCAGTATAAAAGTGCAACACGATACGCAAATACGCTGGGCATTATTTCCACAATCGGGGTGGCGATAAGACAAAACCTGCCTCTTGCAACCGCCTTGGAGACGGCCTCAAGTAAAAAGAAGGATAAACAATCACGCGTATTGCGTGGAATATCGAGGTGGCTGACGCAGGGCTACAGTCTTAGCGAATCCATCAGTCGTGGTTATCCCAAATGCCCCTCCGAGATATTGGCAATAATAACGGTATCCGAAAAAATCGGCCAACTGCCGCAAACCATCCGAACCATTGAAGCTGATATGATTGCAAAGGCCGATGAGACCAAAAGGGTTCAGCCATCCCTTTTGACATATCCACTGGTTGTTCTGGCAGCAGCATTTGTGATAGTGCTGGGTCTTTGGATCTTCATTATACCAACCTTTGCGGAAGTTTTGTTTGATTTAAGTGACGGGAAGGTTTTTTTGCCGGAGGCTACGCGTCTTTTGCTGGGTTTTTCAGATTTAATGGTCAGCCACATCTGGTTCTGGGCAATAACCTGTATTATTGTCCTGATTATTGCCGGTTTTCTTGCATATATTCGCATAAGCCGGAGAAAGCCGAAAAAACTTAGCTTTATTTTGCGACTCACAGATTTGGCCAGATGGTATTTTCCTTTTATCGGCTGGTTTGAACGGAACTACTCACTGCTGCAGACGGTTGGGCTTTTGCGGATATCTCTAAACGCAGGCTATACCGTGGATAAAGCTATCGCCAATACTCTTGAACTTGACATTAATTACTATTTCAAGAAACGCCTTACGAGGTGGCTGCAGGCGATAGAACAGGGTGCTAACATTTCATCGTCCGCCAGGCAGGCCCGCCTTGGAAGCAGTATAGCGTGGGCATTTGATGAAAAAACTAATCAGGGCAATACTCCTGTGATTTTGGAAACTTTGGAAGAATTTTATCGAAACAATTACAACTACAAAGCGAACATTGCCAAGTCAATTATGTGTCCATGTATGATACTGTTTCTTGGGGCGGTTGTTGGCTTTGTGGTTTATGCGATGTTTTTACCAATGGTAGCTATAACAAATTTTCTTGTAAGTGATATTACGCCGTAGTGCAAGGACTATTGATATGTGCGAAAGAAATAATCAACCCGGCTGGATGATGATTGAGCTGATTGTGGTGATAGGTATTTTGGGTGTACTCGCTGCAACGCTTACAGCTTCAATGAACTCATATGCCAAATTGAATAAAATGTATCTGCTCAAACAACAGTGTATCTCAGCATGCAGGGCGCAGCTGGACAGTATTTCCGTTACGGGCCAGCCAGTCAGCAAAGAAGATTGCAAAAGGCTTTGGCCCGGCCTTGAGACAGTTATCAGCTACCGCAGCGGAACAGGAAAATGGGAAGGGCTGGAACTTGTTCAGGTTACTGCAACCACAAAAAACAAACCCGGCAAAACCGAGCTTCAACAGAGCCGATATGTAAATATCAGGCGGGGACGATAGCTATGCGCAAGGCTTACGCACTTATTGAAATGATAACGGTGATAGCGATATTAGCGGTGATAATGCTTGCCTGTGCCAAACCGTTAAAGACTCTTGTATCAGGCATACCGCAAGCGGGCAGGGATTTTCAAACCAACTCTGCTATGCTCGGTATGCTTAGAGAATTGCAGGACGATATTGAGCATTCTAATGGTCCGCTTGAGTATGCGACAGATGAGAAGATCGGCCACAATATGCTGTTGATAGAAACCGGCAGCGGGATAATATGTTATGAACTTGGAGATGGTGAAGTTACAAAAACTACACCCGCAGCAGATGAGCAATTACCACAAAACAGCCAAACATGGTCGTTGCCGCACACAAAGATAAGCTGGAAGATTAGAAACCATAATGGCAAAAGTTGTGCTGTTGAACTTACCACAAGCATTGAACAGATGGTTTCCGGCTTGCAAAAAAAGAAACTGCGAAACTCCTATATCTACTTTGCAGGTTCTGTGAGTAAAGGAATTAATCGATGACAAAAAGACAAGACCAAAACGGCTTCGTGCTGATTATTGTTGTTGTATTTATAGCCCTGTTTGGACTTATGATGACAGTTCTTGCTGGCATTTCAAAAACTATGATGCAGGAATCGGCTGCCGCAAATCTTGAGGCTACTAACAAAAACATTACCAATAGTGCAATGGCATGGGCTAAATACAATGCACCAAATTTATCCATAGGCAACGAACCTTTAACTGTACAACTGGATGTAAGCGATTTAGATATTTCTGGGGCGGCTTGTACGGTTACATTTTACAAACTCAGTAATATGGAAATTGAAATCAAGATTGAGATCGATGCAATCTCCGGTACGGGTAACAATAACCGGCAAGTTTCTCAATGTATTTATCCCATGCCTCCACATAATGCTCAAAAGTGAAGAACTCTGACATACGTTTTTAGCAAATCACAGGCTCGTTCTTTGGAACAGGCTGTATGATAGCCCCAAAGACCTGCTCGGCCATTCTACGGGCTGAAAGTGGTCATTTTACCGGGGTTTTAGAAATTCTGTGGGGTGTTACCACGCTTCAAGAATGGAGTTTAAATCGCAACGGTTTTTTTTAGGTCATCTGCTGCTGCCTATTAATCTAGCCTGCTATCATAATCGAAAAAGAAAATCTTTGATAGTTCAAGGTGAATTTGTTACAATTATTAGCATCGAAAGGATAGAATTATGTTTTATGAACACTTAAATGGGAAATCTCAGATAAATAGCATTTTGCCGCTGGTTATTGCGGTTTTCATTTGTTCGACGTTTGCCTGGGCGGGGGATTGGCCGACTTATCGCGGTAATAATTCTCGCAACGGCTGGAGCGGAGAAACTGTCAGCGGCGATCTTCATCTGCAATGGACATACATACCAACCCATGGGCCGGTGCCCGCATGGCCGGTTCCCGCCGAGGAGATGGCGAGGAATCATTCCGACAATGCCTTCCATACCACTATCGCCGGCGGCAATGTTTACTTCGGATCGTCGGTTACTAATGAGGTCGTGTGCCTTGACCTTGCCTCGGGAAATCGTAAGTGGAGTTTTTATGCCCAGGGTCCGGTTCGGTTTGCACCGACGGTTTACGAAGGAAAAGTTTACTTTGGCAGCGATGACGGATATGTTTATTGTCTCGACGGCCAAAACGGAAAACAGGTTTGGAACTACCGCGCGGGTATCAGCGATGAAAAAGTTATCGGCAATGGAAGGATGATCTCACTTTGGCCGGTTCGTACGTCAGTACTCGTCGATGACGGCGAAGTATATTTTGGTGCGGGAGTTTTCCCATACGAAGGACTTTATATTTGTGCGTTAAACGCTGTCGACGGAAAAGTCGTCTGGAAAAACGACACCCTTGGTGACGGCGACCATGAACTTCAGTTCGGCGGCGTATCGCCTTCCGGTTATCTACTGGCATCGGAGACGATGATCTATGTCCCCTCTGGCAGAGCAATGCCGGTGGCGTTCGACCGTAAAACTGGCAAGGAAAAGTTTTTCGCGGCGCCAGCGGGCAAGCGCGGCGGGACGTGGGCACTGCTGGACAGTGACAATCTTATCGCCGGTGTCGATGCCAGCGGAAGGCCTCACAAGGTTAATTACAACGCCACAACAGGCCGCCGCAGCGGCGATGCGTTTAGCTGGTTCCCAGGTATCGATATGGCTGTAACGAAAAGCCACGCATACGTGGTGACTGACAAGGGAATCAATTCTATCGACCGGTCACACTATTCCACGTCGGTGTCAAAAGTTAACAGGTCCGCCCAAAAACGAAAAGTACTTGGCAATAAGCTTAAGGAATTGGAGAAGGAAATCAAAAAAGCAAGCGATGAGGATAAAGGTTCGCTGGAAGGGCAGGTCAAAGAGATAAACGATGAGATCAAGGAACTGGCTGCCAGGGAAAAAGAGTTAAAGGCTGCCGGCGATGAGTGGTTCTTCGAGAAAGAGGGTTTACGGTCGCTGATCCAGGCTGGAGATGTTGTTATTGCCGGGGGCGATGGCGACGTTATTGCTGTTGGCAGTGGCAGTGGCCATCAGGTCTGGAGTCATAGCATCAAAGGTAACGGTGTCGGACTTGCGGTTTCGGATGGGTATCTGCTCGTTAGTTCCGACAGCGGCAACATTTATTGTTTCGGCAAAAAGCCTCTGCCAAAGCCTGGTGTGTTTGAGCAGAAGATCGTTAAATCGCCTTATCAGGATGACAAAAAAAGCAAGCTGTATAAAAAGGCTGCAATAGAAATTGCCGATTCGCTTGTGGTGAAAAAAGGTTATTGCCTCGTTCTCGATTGTGGTCAAGGTCAGCTTGCTTACGAACTGGCAAAGCTTACCGAGATGCAGATCGTCGGTCTTGAAAATAATCCCGCCAAAATTGCTGCCGCACGCGAGAAACTGGCACTGGCCGGCCTTTTAGGGAAAAGAGTTTCAGTAGAGCCATGGGACATAGACGATCTCCCCATCTATTTTGCGAATCTGATAGTTTCTGACTCGATGCTGACAAAGGGCGGAACGGCGGCCAGTAATGAGCAGATTGATCGGGTGCTGAGGCCCTATGGCGGCATTTCCATGCTGGGTAAAAAGAAGTTTTTCCGCAACAAAATAGCCTTCAAGAAAACTGTAAAGGGCAACCTGCCTGGCGCCGGCGAATGGACACATCAATATGCAAACCCACAAAACACCGCGTCATCAGGCGACGAACTTGTTAGCGGAAGGCTTGGCATTCAATGGTTCGGGGAGCCGGGGCCAAATGGTATGGTTGAAAGGCACGCAAAGGCAGCAAGTCCGCTGGCCAAAGACGGGCGGCTTTTCGTTCAGGGCGAAGAAATAATTTTCGCATGCGATGCGTTCAACGGAACCTTGCTTTGGAAGCGTCACTTGCCCGGTGCTTTCAGGGTTCGCGCCGATGTCGACTGCAGCAATATTGCAATCGGCGAAGACGGGCTGTACGTCGCCGCCTATGACAAATGTTATGTGCTGGACCCGGCTACTGGAGAAGATCTGCGCGCGTTTGATCTGCCAGCTTCGGCGGACGGTTCCAAGCGGCGATGGGGATATATCAGCTTGGTTGGAGATACGCTTTATGGTAGTGCGGCGACGGCGCTGAACAATGATTACGCCTCCGAATACAAAGCCAATTATCCCGATGGTGATGAACAGGCCCGGTGGAGATATCAGCGAGAGGGAAAAAAATGGAAGCCCGTAATCGATCATCCCACCTGGGAGAATTACATACCGAGTAAAGGTGCAAAGACAGATCGAACAATGACGAGCGATCTGGTTTTCGCGATGAATATCAGGACCGGTAAGGTGATCTGGAAGTATGAAGGTAAGGAAATCGCAAATATCACGCTAACAGTTGCCGATGGAAATGTTTTCCTTGCCGATGCATCGGTTAGCGATGAGCAAAGGGAGATAGCTTTTAAGGAAAGAGAAAAACTCATCGCCGATAAACGATACGATGTTGCGGCGAAATTTGAGACCGACGACGAAGATCGTGATGTCCGCAAGGTTGTCTGTCTTAACGCGAGCAGCGGTGAAGAAGTTTGGTCGAAGGTTGTCGATCTTACGGGATGCTGCGGCGATGCGCTGGCCTGTGCTTCGAGCAAAGGTGTGCTGCTGCTGTTCGGGAGCGTTGGAAGTCATGATATGTGGCGATATCAGCGCGGGCAGATCGAGTACCGGCGCGTTGTCGCGATGAGTACGAAAGATGGGGAGACTTTGTGGTCCAAGCCTCTTAATTATATGACCCGCCCCTTGATCGTGGGGGAGACGGTTATTGTCGAGCCAAAGGCGTGCGATCTTTATACCGGCGAAAGTAAGATGAGGAAGCATCCGGTTACGGGAGAAGATGTCGCCTGGGAATTTTTGCGTCCTGGGCATACGTGTTCGATGACGGCGGCGTCGGCGAATTCTCTGTTCTATCGTTCTTCCAGTACGGCGATCTATAATCTTGCCGAGGATCGCGGGGTGACGATTTTTGGGGGATACAGGCCTGGTTGCTGGCTTACGGTTATTCCGGCTAACGGTCTTGTTCTTAGTCCAGAGGCGAGCAGCGGGTGCACATGTTCCTTCCCGATACGGTGTTCCTTTGCGATGATCCGCAAACCGAATCGACAAAAGCCTTACTCGGTATTTATCGCGTCGGGTACTACGAAACCGGTTAAACATCTGGCGATAAATTTTGGTGCACCTGCTGACATGAAAGACGATGACGGAACGGTTTGGTTCGGTTATCCGGGTCCGAAAAATGACGGCAGCAGCGATGGGCACATACATTTCCCGAACTATGGTGTTAAGTTTAACTTTAATGAAAATATCCTGCCGGGCGGCGGGTACTATTACTCCAATTCTCGCGGCGTCTCGATTACCGGAACTGATAAGCCCTGGCTGTTTACATCGGGATGCGACGGGCTTAATAAATTAACAATTCCCCTGATCGATAAGAGCGACAATAAAAGTGACGATGCGGAGAATGATACGGAAACAACAAGTTATACGGTTCGGCTTGGGTTTATGGGGCTTAAGGGTGATTTGCAAGATAGCAGAGTTTTTGATATTAAGCTGCAAGGCACAACAGTTGATGCCGGATTTAAGATCGTGGGCAATGTCAATGCCGGTGCAATGATCAGAGAGTTTACTAACGTTGCTGTTGTGAGTGATCTTGAAATTGAGCTTAGCTCGCTAAGTGAAGATCAAATGCCGCTTCTTAATTTTGTTGAGGTCACCAGGAACAACTCAAACTGACTGTATCCTGAACCGCCGACACACGGATTATGCATAAAATCGGTGTAGATGCTATCACCAATCAGAAAGACCCCATTTTGTGTCCGGGACCAATCGTATACAATCGTTTTTTGGATTCCGTGTTAATGTGCGACATAACAATCCTGCCCACAAAGATTATGTGGTCTCCGGCAGCCATCTCTGACTCCAGAGAACACTCAAAATTAGCAACCGCATCGCTTAACAGGACCGAATCAATTTCTTTCGCACCTTTCGTCTCACATTTAAACTGGGCCAATTTATCAATGTCCCTTCCAGAATTCGAGCCAAAGAACAGGGCTTCATCGGCCATATCTGCAGATGGAAATGCTACGGTAAAACATTCCGAATGCCTGATGGTTTCTATCGAATAATGTGACTTGGCAACAGCTATCGCCATCATCGCCGGCTTTCCCGAAACAATCATAGTCCAGCCTAATGTAATCGGATTAAACTTACCGCTCGAATCCTTGGCGATAACAATCACCACCTGCTCGGGATATTTCTGCCTAATTGCCTCTGCGTACTCAACTTGTTTCTGCATTTTCTTATCCTTTTTCCTTTTGAATATTTTCCAAATCAATCATTTTCCGATATACAATACAGTTTTAGAAGACCCTGTGGGATGAATGGCAGTTAGCGGTCTATCGGCGGTAGACCCCATAAGAATTACTCCCGCTCCAAAGCGTTTAATTTTTCAACTCGGCGTTTTTCACGCATATATAACAAAATAATTCCCGGTCCAAAAGCCCAAATCAATACAGTCGCTGACAATACCAGAGTTGTATATGTCCCTCGGCAGCAATAGCATTCTCGCTGCCGGGTCGCCCATATATGTACGGGTACGGCAATAATCGTCTCCAGTACGCTGCCTGCTACCAGGCCTCGTATCATCTTTCCTAATCGTGTATATCTGTCACCTTGTCGCCAGTAAACAAAAAAGACCCAGCTCCAAATACTCCATATTAACAACATTACTGCCCAAACAATTAGGGAATTAAAAAAGGTCGAATCACTCTCTTTTCCCATAACAACTTCCCACCAATTTGGAAACTCAAGTAAAAGCGATATGAAACCTGTTGTCAAAAATGTCGCCATTAAGGCCGCCGCAAAAACACTGGTTTTCAACGGTTTGCCAATATCAGTCATCTGAATTGCCCACCCTTTACTCGGCCTGAGAAATCCCCACTGTGCGAGCAATATGATGCCAAAAACAAATATAATATTAATACAATAAAATATTTCACAGTTTCCGGCAAAGCTGTTAGCAATCAATGGTGTACCAAATAAACCCGCACAGTCATCAAAACTGGACAACAGCAATGGCAGGATGGCCCAAACAATACCTGCTATTGTAAACAGAATACCAGAGGCAAGAATAATATGTCGCAATCGATATGCTCTTTCCTGTGCTTTGGTCATAATCTTCTCCTGAAAAAACCTTGTACTCCCGGTTTTTTCATATAACTCCTATTCGCTGAGCTTGACGGCCGTGCCATAGACTAAAAGTTCGGCTGCACTGCCCACGACACTCGTAGTCATATAGCGAACATTGATTATTGCATCTGCACCCATTTCTACCGCCGAAGCGATCATCCTGTTAGTGGCTGTTGTGCGGGCCTCTCCCATCATCTCGGTGTATTCAGTCAATTCCCCACCAAGGATGAGTCTGACTATGGCGGATAAATCCTTGCCGAGCCAGATAGCAAATACTGTATGACCCTGTGCCATACCTAAAATCTCTGTAACCTCTCGGCCAGGTACTTCTATAGAATTTAGAACTAAAATACTCGGTTGAGACTGATCAACTACAGGCTCCTTATTTGATTTCTTATATTTGGTTTGTTCCAGAGCCAGTGTCAGCAGGACCGCAAGGATACCACCCAGAAGGCAGAATATTGCTATCCTGAGCCACCAAGGTACGACCGGGTCATCGGAAACGACCACATACCAGGGTATACCGGCAAAAATGGCTGTAAACAATCCCAACACAAAAGCCAGCGAACCAATCTGTCGAATTGTTTTCATAGCTTTCTCCCTTAATCTGAATTATAGAATCACAGGCGCATCGCCTGCATCGTGTTTTAATCTACGATATTTCCTGATTTTATTGATTAAGTGATACGTGTGGTGACTGTTTAGTCAGTGATTTTATATACCTTATCGCCGCTTCTTACCTTATCACTGACCTTCACGCCAATGGAGTCGCCTGGTTTAGCCAGTGAAACCTGTTCATTGTCGATCTGTATTGAGTCAACGGTCATTTCAAGTTTGGTAGTATGGCCCTTAATACGGATTTTGTCTCCAACTTTTAAGGCCGCTGTTAACTCGATACCGGCTACTACAGGGTGGGCAAAGAAATCTGATACCCTTCCAATTACTTCCTCAGACATTTTTAGCTCCTTTCCTATTTTATTGGCCAGTCAAATCATATCTATTTTCTATTTTACACATAGATTGAATAGAATAAACGTTTCTCTGAAAATCACTGATATTAGATGATTCGTAAGCAAGATATTTATAGGCTAATTTAATTAGCACCTCAGGTCAACACAGCATTATTCTAACTTCCAAATCTCCATTTGCAATAGTTAATTCCTCCTTCTCCCCATTCCAAGTTCTCCCATATAGCTAGTTCTGCCCCGTCAGATAGAAAATTTGGGTAGTAATTTGTGGTGGAAATGGTGAACCGCCGACACACAGATTTTCAGTCCGTAACCGGGGCTTTGTAAGTACTTATGTACAAAGAACTAACAAACGTTAACAGAAAGACTTATGAGGCGTAGTATAGTGCCGATATACTCATCCGTACCATTAGGCGGCCCTCCTGTAGTATTTCAACAGTCCGCCAAGCCGCTCCTATTACCCATCCCGCCATCATCACCAGTAGCATTGTCCAAGGTTTGGTTTTCATGACGCCTCCTTAAGTTTATATCTTAAATTACTAGTCGATGGTGATTGCTCCTGCATGCCTTCCCGTTCTTGGATCGCCAGCGGCATATATCATTTTTGTCTTCGGGTCCTTATATATCATTACCGGGTAAGCAATCGGTCCTGTGGTTGTATTTACATTGTGGCCTCGTTTTTTAAGTTCTTCGATCACATCCTCACCTACGTCTTCATGTATAGTAAGGCTGGCCAAAGGTCCGGTCGCCTGTTTGCGGTTTGGATTTGGGTCGAACGATCCCTGGTGGTGTCCTGTGCTAAAACGTGCTGCGGTTACGGCCTTTTCCGGCATCAAGCCGAACTCGATATTGTGCAGCAGGCAGTTCAGAGTTGTCTGGTCCTGCAGGTCGCCGCCGGCAACGCTTATCGCAATGATCGGTTTTCCATTTTTAAGGACCAATGTCGGTGTAAGTGTTATTCGCGGACGCTTGCCCGGTTCAATCCGATTTGGATGCCCCGGTGTTGTATTCAGGCTGCGCAATCGGTTACCGTGGGTAATGCCGAGTTCTTTGCAAACGCTGTAGGGCGGATTTCCGCTCGGCGTTGCCGCAACCATATTCCCCCAGCGATCAGCGATAACACATGTGGTTGTCCCGCCCGGACCCGGCAGATATTTCCCCGGCCCTTTGAGAGCCTTCATTTTAATCGGATCACCTGGACGTATCTCTGCTGACGCTTTATCCATATCGATCAAACGCCTGCGGAGTTTTGTATATTTATTGGAGAGCAGAGCCTTCATCGGGACATCAACAAAGAGCGGATCCCCGTAATATTCATCGCGATCGGCCAATCCAAGTTTGAGAGCTTCTGTTACAACGTGCACCTGGTCCGCCGAGAGATGCCCCATTTTCTTGAGGTTAAAACCCTCCAGTAAGCGGAGTGTCTGGCAGAGATAAGGGCCCTGTGTCCACGTCCCGCATTTATAAACAGTGTAGCCACGGTATTTTGTTTTGACGGGTTCTTCAACGCGCGTGATGTGGGCAGCAAGATCTGCTTTACGTAAAAAACCACCGTTACTAATGTAATAGGTTTCAAGTTCATCAGCTATGTCGCCTTTATAAAAGCGGTCCCTTGCTGCCTGAAGTTTTTGTTCTCTTGTGCCAGCAGTAGCTTTTTCGGTTTCGATGAGTTTGCGAAAAGTTACCGCAAGTGCGGGAAACCAATCATCGGTTGAGACGTTCCCCGACAAAGACTTGCCTGCGTCAAGTAATATCAAAGAAGGCTGCAAAACTTCTTCCAGCGTCATGGTTCCGTATAATTTCAAGGCGGCTATGCAAAGGCTTACCGCACCGGGAACAGGAGCCGATTTTAAGCTGCCGCCATCCGGGATCGTGTTTTCGTAAAACCAGTCAATCGCTTTTTGATCGAGTGGTGCAGAGCCGAGACCTGACAGGGCGTGTACTTTTTGGGTTTTGGCATCATAGATCAGAAAGGGTATTTCTGCACCGATAGCAAACCAGCCGTAATCGGTTATACTAAGGGCAAAAAGTGTTGCTGCTGCAGCATCAGCGGCATTGCCACCTTTTTCAAGAATTGAAATTCCGGCGTCAACGGCATCATTTCCGCCTGCTGCAACGGCACCGCCTTTGCCGGAAGCTTTCCAACTAAATTCTCTGGCATGCGAAATCCCGGAAATGACAAGAACCGCTAGTATTACTGTTAATAAAAATTTATATGCCTTCATTAAGCCCACCTTTCGATTGAATAGTTTAAATTCCCCTTGAAAACTTAATTGGTATCTTAAAAGATATAAGACAATAGCGCTTCCTGCTGTTTTTGGTTTTCAACATTTTTTCATAACCTAATAATAAGCGTCTCCTGTAAATTCCGAGGGAGCATTATAGATGAAATGACCATAGGAGTCGACTATAATTATGAAATCAAAATTGATTTAACTCAATATAATCGAAGATTGTATAGCACGGATGAATAAGTTGACATTACAGGGTAATAACACATAGAATAGCGGCTTAGAGACTCTATTTAGTCCGAACTACTGTAAGAGGGTACTGTGGGTGGGATCAAGGGTAGTTCGTCGATTCCACGAGCTAAAACTGCCCATATTGCCGGTGTCTGGCAGGAGATGATTTTTTCTCTCGAGCAGCCCAATCGCATTGTCAGGAGCTATCTAACAGGTTCTATGAATTGCTTCGGAATTTTTTTATGTAGTTTTTGCAGAATCGGTCCTTGCCCAGCAGGGCCTGGGCGGCAGTGATGACCCCCATAAGTTCGTTGTCAAGCGGATCAACTATGGCAGAGTCCAGGCCCATAGCCATTGCCATCACAAGGAAACACTTGTTCAGATGCTTTCTGTCAGGCAAACCAAACGAGATATTACTGAGTCCGCAGATAGTGTTGACATCAGGAAATTGCTCTTTGACTTTTTGAATGACCTCAAGAGCGATCAGTCCGAAATCATTTTGCACGCTAACCGGCTGAATAAGCGGGTCAAGATATATATTTTCCGGTGCGATTCCCTGACTGCAAAGTGCTTCGATCAATTGTTTTGCGTGATCGAAACGCCCGTCAGTTGTTTTAGCGATCCCCTCCGGGCCTATTGCCAGAGCAAGAATCTTTGCGTCATATTTCTTTATCAGAGGCAGCACAGTGCTAAATTTGGGCTCTTCGAGCGTGATCGAGTTAATAAACGGTGTTCCATTGCTGTTGACCTCCAGGCCGGCTTGAAGTGCTTGCGGATTGGCACTATCGATGGCCAAAGGCAGCTCAACTGCCTGCTGGACAACCTCGACAAGCCATTTCATTAATTCGATCTCCTCAGCAGGAAAGGCTCCTGTATTGAGATCGAGATAGTCGGCTCCGGCCTGGGCCTGTTTGACAGCAATATCCCTAAGGTAGCTTTTGTCTTTTTGTGCGATAGCCTCTTTGATATTTTTTCTTGTAGAATTAATCTTCTCACCGATAACCAGCATGACAGTCCTTTTTTATTTGAAGTTAATTCCGTATCCCTTGAGCTCTTCGATAACTTCATCGTACAAATTCAGGAGTTCGTCATCGGGTTTGAACGTATCAAGGTCATAGCACTGTTCCAGACTTCTTCCCTTTGGCGGATCATTTATCTTGTCGAGGAATGTTTCCTGAAGTTTTTTGATAATGGAATTAGCTTTCTTTCGGGTAATCCCGACGTTCCCATGTCCGAACGAACAAGTGAACTCGCTATCCAGCGGAAGTGCCTGGTTTGTGCCGACGGCCTTGTTGGGGTGGACATCTTCAATGCCGATCCCGGAAGATTGTATTGCAAGCAGGTAGGCGGCGGCTTCATAGAAATACTGTTTTGTTGCCGCTCCGGCCGAAGCATATCCCAGAGCATAATACGGGGCCTTGATGTTTCTTGCAAATGCCTGACTGCTGGCACTGATGACGAAAATCATCCCCGGAGTAGTCGAACAGACGGGCATCATCTGAATCGGATATGTCAGATGGTATGTCGCCCTGACAACAAGAATTCCGTGAAAGGCGTACGCAAGTGTTGTAACAGCAGTACCTTCGGGTCCTCCGGCGTAGCCGCCTAAGATGGGTCCGGCTTCCTGGCCGATGTTTGCCCCCCAACTTGAGAGGTATGCGACCTGGTTGAGCGAGTTGAAGTTGATCTTCATTTCCGCATGAGGAGCAACGATCCATCCATCCGATTTTCTCGCACCGAATTCCGGATTGCTTGCAGCGATGGTAGCGATGCCTGAGGCACATGACGGGTGCAGATCAATGATAGGCATTCCGGGTCTTCCGGCGCGTCTTAGTCCATCGCGGGCGATCTTCATCATATTGATACCGGCAAGGATTTCCATCGGAGACCCTAATGAGCCGTTTAAACCTCCTACGGTTGTCATAGAGGGGATGCTGAGAGTTGTGGCCTTGTGGATATTTCCATAGGCCTGTACCATTTTCATTGCGATATCTTCACTGGTATTTGTTCCTGATCCGACATGACAGTTGGGCAGGGTGTTGTCATCGGGTAATCTTCCGGACCAACAGACCCGGTCCGGTCCCTCACCAAAATAAACTGTTTTGGGACACTCATAGACAGCTTGCTCAATTTCTTCTCTTGTGAATTCAATGACTCGTTCTGTGTCGGTGCAATATGTTCCGACCTCAGCATAGAGATCAATTCCGGCTTGATAGACCCTGTCTGCCAGATCATCATCAGACGGACATGGATTTGCAGGATCGAACTTTATCTTATATTTTTCCACAACTTTACGTACAGCAGGAATAAAGACCTTTAAGTCGTAATCTTTAACCGACATTATCGGGCCGGTTGTAGCCCGCTCAAGAACTTCAAGAAAGCTAATCATTTGTCATGCTCCTTTCTTATTTGTAATCAGGGTTTTAGCGACTTCGATAGCGTCCGAAGCCAAATCACCGTATCCATCGGCACCGATCTGGTCGGCCCATTCCTGGGTGACGACGCCTCCACCTACCATGACGAGGAACCGATCCCTAAGCCCTTTTGCCTTTAACATTTCGATGACATTTTTTTGATACGGTATGGTAGTGGACATAATAGCCGAAGCGGCAATGATGTCCGCATTGACCTGTTGTGCAGTGTCAATAAATTTGGATGCCGGTACATCGCAACCGATGTCATGGACCTCGAATCCTGCAGTCATGAGAAGGTTTGCAAGGATGTTTTTCCCGATCTCGTGGATATCTGTCTGAACAGTTCCAATAACGATAGTTCCGACTTTCTTGATAACCGAACCTGCTTCGAGGAGCTTTGGCTTTAATATCTTCATTGCCTGCTCCCAGGCCTCAGCGGCCATGAGCAGCTCCGGTAGATATGCCTGTCCGGCACTGAATTGATTCCCGACCAGTGTCATTCCCGGCATCATTCCCTGCTCGACGATTGCCAATGCATCGACACTGTCGATATTCGCCTGAACAAGGCTGACGAGTTTTTGGTCGTCGCCCTCGACTACTGCCTGTGTGAGTTGCTTGAAAAGTTCGCTCTGTTCCATTTCCTGTATTCTCCTAATTAATTTTGCCTGTCAATTGTTAATAGACCGCATTAAATCTCACCGGTGAAACCAAACCTTTTGGAGCATCAAGTTATTTCATTGAGTATCTTATATAAAAAGCAGCCGGCTGCGTCAAAGATATAAAATACTTTATTTACTTTGGAAGTCGTCACGGAGTCGATTTTGGCGATAAGTACAATTTAATGAATCGCAATGCCTGCAATTGCCGAGTTTGACCCAGTTAAAATCTCCGGTATTATTTATCAGGCACAGAAACGAAAGAGATTTTTCAGGGATCATCAGACAACTTTGAGTCAAAGAAATGCCAAGGGTGTCAGGGAAGCAGGAAAGCAGAGGCATTTGGTCTTGTATGCCCCAATTACAGTGTCCCGGAGCAAAACGACGACTAATCCTGCACCCTTTGGCAGTAAATTCACGGCGAATTTCCGATTCGATGAAATCGGCGGTTTTTTCTGCGGCAATGGTTCCTATGGCATCAGCGATCGATCCAGAGGCGGCCAATTTCGATTTAACAAGTTTGGCAGCACGGTCTCCAATGGGCTTACCTGCAGTTGCCAGAGCCAACACCATTTTCCCGGGATGGACAAAGGGAGCAAGGGCCGTCTTCTCCGCATCGACAAGGAGATAGGCCCCCTTTGGTTCAATGAGGGAGATGTCCTTGTCCAATTCAAGCTTGAGCCGTTTTCGAAACCTTGCGGTTGCAGAATTGGAGGAAGGGTATCCTAACTCAGCAAGCACTTCATCCTGAGAGATGTCAATCTCAATACTATCAAATACAAAAAATTCCGATTCCATCACATTCTCCGCTGGAAAGGTTCGAGTAACGAATTTAGCATTTATCCGGCAAAAGTCAATTGCCTTATCAAAATAATTCGGTTTTAAGACAACAGATGACCTTTTTTTGTTTGACTTTAAAAGTTATACCTGTTCATATAGACCTCTAAATATGCGAGAGAGGATGGCCGCCCGCTTAGCAAGAGGTTCGTTATTTCTTTAATAAAGGAGGCAAATCGGTATGAGTACAGAAGACTTCAGTTTGCGAATGAGGTATTTAACCGACGATCAAATCAACAAGATCCACTCCAATGCAGTTGATATATTGGGTGATATGGGGTTTATGGTTGAGCACCGGGAGGCACTTGAAACCCTTCGTGACCGCGGTGCTGACGTGGATTTTGACAGTCAAGTCGTAAAAGTCAAGCCGGACCTGATCGAAAAATGCATGAGTTCGACGAAAAGCAGCTTCACTCTTGGAGCCCGGAATTCCGGGAAAGATGTTTTTGTCGAGTGCGATCCGAAGGTCCCTGTTGTCAGAAACGGCGGAGGTGTCGACAAGATAATCGATATCGAAAGCGGAGAATTCCGTGACATGCTTCTTTCGGATATAACGTGTTTATTTCGAGTACTTGATTCGCTTGACTGTATCGATGTTGTTTCCCCGCTATACGCCCATGACATTCCCGCAGACATTCGTGACCTTGTGGTGTTGCAGACATTGTTCAATAACACTTCAAAGCATGTAAACATAAGAGCATTCAGCAAGAGGAACCTGGATCTTCTGGTTAAGATGGGAGAAGTTGTTGCCGGTGGTTCGGACAACTTCAAGAAAAAGCCTGTGTTCAGCGTGTTCGATTCACCTTTGAGCCCTTTGAAGTTTCCCGAACTTACGGTTGATGTATTTTTGACGGCGGGTGAATACAACATCCCAATATATATGGCGAATCTTCCGATCGCAGGAGCGACTGGACCGTTTACGCTTGCAGGAATGGTTCAGTTGATGCATACAGAACTTCTGGCCAGTGTTGTGCTTTGTCAGTCAGCGCACCCCGGCTCTCCGATGCTTCTGCATCCTTTGGCAATGACAATGGATTGGCAAACCCTGCTCGGTCTGAGCGCATCGATAGAATCGACGATGATCACGGCAACGAGTATCCAGGTGGCCAACAAGATATTCAATATGCCGGTGGACGTTCACGGTCCATGGTCGGATACGTACGTAGTTGACAGCCAGTCGGCGATCGAAAGGTCTTTTCAGACGCTGTTCCCGGCACTTAGCGGCGCGGCAAGCATCGCGGGTTTCGGCGATATCCAGGAGGGGCTGGCTTATTCGCCGATCCAGCTGGGAATCGATGAGGACCTGATAGGATTTACCCGAAAGGCACTTGAAGGAATCCCGGTCGATGATGACAGGCTGGCGACTGAAGCGATCAAGCGCACAGGATTTGGCGGTAATTTCATGACCGATGAAACTACGATGAAATATCTCAGGACCGACTACTTTGAGCCGAAGATATTTAACCGGCTGAACCGTGAAGACTGGGTCAAAGCAGGCTCCAAAGATATCAATGCGGTAGCGAAAGACCGGATCACAAAGCTTATGAAAGAACATGAGCCGATCGCTCTTGACAAAGGTGTTCAAAAGGAACTTCAAAAGCTGGTAGACTCTGCGAAATAGACTCCATCAGGGCCGTATAGTTAATGGAACAGCATGATCTGCGATCAGTCGCAATGTTATTGTCCATTAAAAGCCTGTTGGTACAGCATCAGCAAATCGGTCTGTGTACAGGTTCTTGGGTTTGAGCCATGACTGGGATCATCGAAGGCTTTTTTTGCCAGGTTTTCGAGTTGGTCCTGTGTTACCCCTGCATCAGCCAAAGTTGGGGGTATGCCGATCCTTGTGTTAAGTTCTATCACAGCTTGTATGGCTCGTTCGGCGGCCTGCATGTCGGAGAGATTTGAAGTGTCGATCCCGAAACAGCGAGCGACCTTAGCGTAAAGATTAGCGGAAACCTCGGCATTAAAACGCATGACATGGGGAAGGCAGATTGCATTGGCCATACCGTGAGGAATGTTACAGAGAGTCGATAGCGGATGGGCCAGGGAGTGGGCAGCACCGAGGTCCTTTTGAAAAGCAACCGCTCCCATCATCGCAGCTACCATCATATTTCCTCTTGCCTTAATATCTGTCGGATCCTTAACCGCTTTTTCAAGATTTCCCGCGACCAGTTCTATACCCTTTAAGGCTATGGCATCGCACATTGGATGGAACGTGTCGACGACCAGGGCCTCGATGTTATGCGTCAGAGCATCCATACCGGTTCCGGCTGTGAGCATTGGCGGCAGTGCGACAGTTAAGAGCGGATCAAGGATGGCGCGAGCAGGCAGCATTTGAGGATTACAGACAAGGAACTTGGCATTTTTTGCGGTGTTCGTTATGACAGAGCATCTGCCAACTTCGCTGCCTGTACCGGCGGTAGTGGGGATAGCAATAATTGGCGGCAGGAGCCCTTTGATGTCCATTTTTTTCGGAGCCATAATATCATACTGAGTCAATGGTGCCGGGTTTACGGCGAGGACTGCGACCACCTTGGCGGCATCGATAGGGCTTCCGCCGCCAAGACCAATAATGCCATCACAGTTTTCAGCTTTGTAGAGCCTGGCAGCATCATCGACATCCTCAATCAGGGGATTGGGGTGGACCATATCAAAGACAACAAAGGACACCAAAGCATTTTTGAGCACTTTTGAGATAGAATCGAAAAAGTCCAGCTTAGCGATTACCGGATCGGTGACCAGCAGCGGCTTGCTGATCCCAACTTCCTTCAGGCATTCCGGGAGATTGTTAACAGCACCCGGGCCAAAGTCAACTGTTGTTGGAAATGAAAAGCGTACGATATCTTGATCCATGATAATATCCCCTTAAAATTAACGATTATCTTCCCGCCACCGGCAGGACAAGTTTATTTATCCAGTTTATAAATTCACACTGTCGTATGGAATCTTCAAGGACATCGTCATCGATAGCCAACTGCCATCTGAGATCCTTTCTGTCGGGTTCTTTTGCGAGTAACTGCATTTTTTCGACAAGCTCGACCATGTCTTCATGGCATGAGAAGAATCCTGCCTTTGTAAGTTTTTCCTCGCGTGCAACTATCAATCTTGCCATTTCATAAAGGTTGTACTCCGGGTGGTACTGAGTTGCCCAGAAGGTTCCGTTTTTGTGTTTTACAGCGGCTGCCTGGACGTTTGTGAAAGAGTTTCCGGCAAGATGAATACAATCGGAAGTTATTTCAGTGACTATGTCATCATGGCTGATAAAACCGTCAAAGACTTTCGGCTTTCCTTCGAACATCGGATGATCGAATGCCTGCGGAGTGAGGTGTATTTTCCTGGCAAGCCCCATTTCTCTGCCTTTTGGGTTTGGTTCGACTTTTCCATAGCTTGCTACGACAGCTATCTGCAATCCCCAGCAGCTTCCAAAACTTGGAACACCAACCTCAAAAGCATCCTTTGCGAGCCTGAACTGGCTGGAGACACTGGGGTTGTCTGTATCATTGATCGAGAGATTGCATCCTGTCCAGATGATGCCGGCATAATTGTGGAGATCCGAAGCGGAAGGCAGTTCTCCTCCCGGATCGCTGGGTAACATTACATCGTAGACAGCATCAGAAAGATGCTGTAAGAGCATATCAGCATAAAGTTTCCAGGCCAGCTTCATACCGGCGTTTTCGAGTGCATCGCGGCTGTCCGACGGATAGCCGTCAATAATTAAAAATTTCAAGGGATCGGGCATAGTAATTTCCAAATTATACTGTCATTTTAAATTATTAATAATCTCAGGCAGATCCACAAAATCGCTGCAAACCGCATCTGCGCTTACATCCTTACTGCTGCGATCCTTCACAACTGTACAAAGAATGGCTTTAGCTCCAAGAGCTTTAGGGCCAGTGATGTCTTTCGCCGGTCGATCACCAATATGGACCAGTTCATTGACATTGACGTGCAATTCTTTAGCGGCAGCTTCAAAAACGGCAGGTGTTGGTTTTGCGAATCCGATCTCATCCGAGAAAATGAAGCTGTCAAAGTATCCTAAAAGCCCGTAATGATCGAGCAGGCTGCGGAGGGCTCTTCCAGGGCTGAATATAGCATCGGAGATCACCCCCAATTTATACTTTTGGTGTAATATTTCCAGTGCCTGCTTAACGCCTGGGGCCAGGTCTGGCATTGGATCCAGTTCCATATCTTCGTGCAGACGTACCAGTTGGTCGAACGGATGATCATCCATTTTTGCAGAGAGTCCTTTGAGCAGGACAGAGAGTCTTTGGGCGACCGTCCATGTAATATTCTGAGAATACCAGACCTGACGAAAAGCTGCATCTGTCGTGTCATAAGCGACATCAATGACATTTCTGTCAAGAGGATCGCTGTCCTGCAGGGATTTCCAGACAAGATCGCGTCTTGTGACGGGTTTTGGCATCAGCCCGCGTGCTGAACGTTTTGGCTCATCCGAATCGTCAATGAAAACGGTATCCCACAAGTCAAAGGTAATTGCCCGCACAGTCATTTTACTTACTCCATCCAAGGGGAATAACAGGTAATTTCAAACAGCGGAACTATACACCAAGTCAATAATTGTGTCAATTATATTTTGTACCGGTTGTTCGATCCATACAAAACAAATAAACAGTTGTGGATTAATCATCAACCGTAACTGTGATGGGAATATCCTGCCGGAGAAAATAACACAGTCCTTTTGAGCCTTCACAAACGTAGTACACAGCGTAAGCGGAAAGTTTGGTTTTTCCGCTTGCATTTTCAGCAGTGTAAATCTCGAACTCAAGCTGCCTGGGCTCAGTCGTTTCCGGCTGGTCACCTTGCGGTGCAATCTGTAGTTGAGGCTGCACCTTCCAGCCGCCGGGTGGATCGACCCAGAGCTTCAATGGCGGGGCCTCATTGTTCCAATGCGTTTTGAACTTGTTGTTCGGGCGAAGTGTCACATAGACACGAACGGTCCCACCAGGTTTCACGTTCGGGGGTACTACAGTCACATCAGAGAGGACCAGGCCCTTTGTATCGCGAAAGATCAGGCCCTGATGGTCAGGTGCCTTAACATCTCGATGCTCGGCTTCAAAGCTGCGAGCCGGAGCGGCAATTTCAGAGCCCATCGGTAATAGCTTCAGTGTAACGGGTTGTTCGTCACGGGCTTTAATTTCATTTATTGCCGTTTGGACCCAATCATAGAAGGGGTATGGTTTGTTAAGTCGCGGGCCGTACTGCTGGAGTCGCCGACGCCAAATGTACTGGTTTGGATTGGTTGCCAGGGCTTTGCTCCAGTGGTCCACGGCTGTTTGGAAATCGGTTGGCTCACGGTGCTTTGATTCGTAACGCATGCGGTAGCAAACACCCAAGCGGAAATGCCCATCGCCGTCGTCGCCGTTGATGCTGATTGTTTTCGTATAGGCTTCTATGGCTTTGTTGATTCCGTCCGGCCCCCCCCAGAGAGCATAAGCGTCGCCGAGCTTGCGCCATGATTTGGGTGAGGGGTTTTGCTCAGCTTGGCGTCGAAGAGCTTTTAGGTCTGGCGGGCTTGCTTTTATGGGTTTTTTTGAAATTTCTATGCCGACAGGTGTATATGATTTGTTGAGAAAATCCTTGTCCAGTGTCGCTAAATTGGGTTTTAAGCTGCGAACAATACCATATTCGTCGATGGCTGTTTCGACTGGCACGGCATCTACGGCCATGGAGTTTATAGGGTCGTGTAGGATCAGCCAATCCATTTTGTGCCACTGGGCAAACAGCTTGCAGCGGTTAGAATGCTGTTCCTGGGCTATACCAAGGATTATTAGTTTTTCCTGGTCGACCCATTTTTTTGTCATTTTATTCCAGACCGGCACGGCCTGGCGACAACCGCTTCACCACGAGGCGAAATTTATCAGTATGACTTTTTTTCCTCTAAAGCTGGAGAGGGAGACGGCAGAGCCGGTTTCCAGGGATGGAAGGGTGAAATCGGGATGCTTTTGGCCAATTTTGGGGGAATAATTTTCTGCGGAGTAGGCTGATGAGGCAAGGATGCAAATGCAGGCGCATTTTAATGTTAGTATTGGTAAGATTCGCATTGCCCTGGCGTTCTATAAGTTATTATTAGCGGACATTCTCATTTACACGTTTAAGAAGCATGATTTCCTTCTGCAATATAAATAATTGTACTACATTCATCTTAGATGGACAAGAAAAATCTTTTCCGAGGCGTTTTTTCGAAAAACGCATGAAAACATATGCCTCTTGCAATATCAGATAAGATAAGCTAGAATGACGCTTCTGACGGGCAAGCTTCTGTCAGACAGACCGAATAATGGAGACACAATGACAGCAACAGCCATCGCTCTGGTCCTCATATCCACCTTCATGCATGCGACATGGAATCTGCTTGCGCGAAAGCAGCGTTCTGAGATGGCATTCATCTCCAAAATGCTGGTGTTTATAATGAGCATTGGACTGGTTCCATTTGCAATAAGTGAGATCTTACATCCATCAATAACTACGCGAGGGTGGATGTTGGCGGGTTGTTCGGGCGTTTGCGGAGCGACATATCTGTACTCGTTAGCAAGGGCCTACCATCTGTCTGATTTTACGGTTGTCTATCCGATAGCCAGGGCACTGCCTGTGCTTCTGGTGGGATTAGGTGATGTTTTTCGTGGAAGATATCCGGCGGGTATGGCGTGGGCGGGATTGTTCCTGGTGGCGAGCGGTTGTGTGATAATTCCACTTGACAGTTTTAGAAAGGTATCATTAAAGCGTTATATGCACCGATCTATGCTTTGGATGCTTCTTGCAGCAACCGGAACGGTAGGGTATTCGGTAATTGACAAGATCGCATCTGAGATCATCAGTTCAGGACCGGGCTCGGCAATGAAATACTGTTATTTATTCTTCTCATTTTCAGGCGTGATATTCCTGACAGCACGATGTTTTGTCGGCACAGAGAGTCAGAAGATAGATCAGATCAGTTCAAAAGCTGCGTTGCTTGGCGGCGGTTGCTTTTTTGGTTCTTACTGGCTTGTTCTGTGGGCATTTCAAATGGGGCGTCATGCCAGCTATGTGGTCGCATTCAGGCAATTCAGCATTATCATTGGTGTAGCGTTGGCCTTTGTCATATACAAGGAACGCGGAGTCCTTGTGCGAATAGCCGGGGCGGTCCTGATAACCACAGGGCTTATCATAGTTGGTGTATTCGGTAAGCTTTAAGGGAACCTCTAAAACTTTCAAATCAGCTGTAATGTTATTTCTGGATCGGAATCGCGAGCAGGCCGGAGACCAGGCTGACCACGGCCATGAGCATAATCCCCGAGGTCAAGCCGTAAGAGTCCAGCCACCAACCCATAAAGAATCCGGCAAAGGATGCGCCGATGTACATCCAACCGTCCATTATACCGACTCCGGTACCTCCCATCTCTTTGCCTAATATATCGCCCGGAAGGTCGAAAAGCGGTGTCTGGACGGCCTGAATAAGCCCGCCGGCAATGAAAATCGCGACGCCGAGCATCACCCAGCCAAGTGTGATTTGCACTACCTCGGATTGCTGTTGTGCTTGAGCCATCGCGTCGGGTGTCTCTTTGACGCTGTTATCGGCTTTGTTCTCCACCTTGATTTCAAACAGCACATGCTTGCTCATCACTTCGTGTCCCTGGGCCAGCCAGAACAGGGGAATGGAACCAATAAGAAAGCCGATGGTTATTGTCTGCCACCTGCTGCCCTTAAAGATACGGTCGCTGACTACTCCGAGTATCAGTGAGAAGAATGCCCCGCCCCAGTGTGCGAAGGATGCGATTATGCCGGCTACGACGATGTGCAGACCAAAGCCTCTTTCAGAGGCATTCGGTGCATCGGTGGGGGCTATCAGGATTTTTACTAACCAAGTTATGATTCCCCAGCGAAGAAAATTTGCCCCGAATCCCGACATGTACGAAAGGAGCATCTTAGGATTCTTAAAAGCAATCCAGTACTCTCTTGCGCCGACCCGCCTTGTCGGTTCAATGGGCTTTTTCCGCTCCCATTCCGGTTGCAGGCCGACATCCTGCGGTGAGTTCTTCCCCAATATCCAAAATATCACTGTCATCGTGAAGAGGCACGCAGCGGGAATGAAGAATGCCGCTCTCCATGATCCAAAGTAGTAGATCGCAAAACCCGCCACCATTGTTACGATGGCTCCTCCCGTATAGCACAGGGCATTGAAAACGCCCATCCACGCTCCCCAGCGTTCTTCGGGAAACCAGTTAAACATAATTCTGCAGCCTGGCGCCCACCCGCAGGAGGAGAAATACCCATTCAGCAGCCAAAAGATTGCAAAGAACAACATTCCATTGGAAAAGCCGAAACATACGCTAACGGCAACACCTCCCAGGCCGCCAATGATCATCATGCGCTTGGGACCGTATCGGTCGCCGAGAAAGCCGTTGATGAACTGGCCGCCGGCGTAAACCAGGGCGAAAACAGTTGTTGTAATCAGGCCCCAGGTGGCGCTTGAAAGCTCGAATTCTTTCTGTATTCCCGGTGTAGCGACTCCGAGGTTGTACTTGCAGAAATAATAAGACAGGTACAAAAATCCCATGCTGAAAAAGGCACGCATCCGCCAAAAACCAACCCCTTTGCTCTTTAGAACTTTCGGTTCTGCAGCATCACTCATAGCATTTCCTGTAAATAACATCCCCCCAAGGCTCTGCAATTCTACCCGCTGAATGTGAATTATGCAAATACAAAGATTCAGGCAGTGAATAGACCCTGATCTTATCAAGTGATAGAAATAGTTTGAAATCACCACTGATATCTGTTATAAACTCCCATACTGTGTCTTTTGCAGACAGCTAACAGCAAAAGTCTGGCTGCTGGGAGCTTTTAAGCAGATAATTTTGGATATCGAACGGTCTCAAACTTTTGCGGTGCGAAAAGGAGCAGCAGCACATGGATGGAAAGTGTAAGGTAGCAGGTTATAAAGACAAGACACTGTTTACTCCGGGGCCATTATCAACCAGCCTGACAGTGAAGCTTGCAATGAGCAGGGATCTTGGATCCAGAGATTTTGAGTTCATCGACCTCGTCAGGGAGATCCGGGAAGGGCTCGTGGAACTGGCCTGCGGAAACAGGGATGAGTATGTCACGATCCTGATGCAGGGGAGCGGGACATTCGGTCTCGAAGCGGTTATCTCTTCGACAGTGCCTGGCGACGGTAAACTCCTGATAATAATCAATGGCGCCTATGGTAAGCGGCTTGCCAAAATCGCATCAGTACTAAAGATCGATACCATTACGCTGGAATGTCCCGAGGATCAGTGCCCCGATCTGGAAAAGGTCAGGACCGTTTTGAAGGATAATCCTGGCATAACCAATGTTGCGGTAGTTCATTGCGAGACAACAACAGGCATTATCAATCCCATCGGTAAAATCGGCGAAATTGTAAAACAGTCCGGTGCGAAATACTTTGTCGATGCTATGAGCAGCTTCGGGGCCGTGCCGATCAACATCGGCGAGTTGGGGATCGACTATCTCGTGTCTTCGGCCAATAAATGTATCGAGGGGGTACCGGGATTTTCATTTGTAATTGCCAGACTGAGTTCACTAAAAGAGACACAAGGCTGCGCACGAAGCTTATGTCTGAACTTGCTGGATCAGTATCTGGGCTTTGAGAAGAACGGTCAATTCAGGTTTACACCGCCTACACATGCTTTGCGCGCATTTCATCAGGCAATGGCCGAACTCCAGGCAGAGGGCGGTGTCGCCGGAAGAGAGAAACGCTATCGGAAGAATTACGAGACGCTTGTTTCCGGTATGCGCAAAATGGGTTTTACCGAGTACTTAAAAAGCTCGGATCAAGGCTGCATTATAACATCTTTCAGGTATCCTGACGATCCGAACTTCAATTTCAATGAGTTTTATGAAAAGCTCAATGAGAGAGACTATGTTATATATCCGGGTAAAGTCAGCAATGCCGACTGCTTTCGTATCGGTAATATTGGACGTATTTTCCAGGGTGATATGCGAGCACTTCTATGTGCGATCAAGGATGTGCTCTGTGAGATGGATGTTGTTTTAAAATCTTAGAAATCTGTTTAAATGCAACAGGAGTATAAGATGATCAGTATGTCGGAGATATGCCTCAGGGCCCAGGCTGGTGAGACGATCAAGGCCGAAGTGTTTGATCTGGATATTGTTTTTGCCAATGCCCAAAGACTTTCGAAACAATACAACATTGTCTATGATCCCCAAACGCCCGTTCCATCGGATGACGATCTGGCAGACAGAACCTATCAGGCGGCGGTGGATTTCGTTGTGAACGTCGGAGTGTTTTGTCCGGATACAAACAAGGTGATAAAGTTCAGCCGCCAAGAAGTTCTCAATGCAGTGTCAAATTCGCGCGGAAGATGCATCATGGGCGAGGGTAAAGACTCATTTGAGTGGACACCTCGTTTGCCGGACAGCGACACGCAACCCTGGTATCATGTCGGAACCGGCATCATTGCAACGGATGATCGTATTGCGTTTGATCTTGTTAGAGCCTATGCGGGAATCAAACAGGCCAATTCTGTGAGCGTTCCGGCGTTGGAAAAGATCGATGGACATCTGGTGGCATCGGGTACCCCCTCGGAAATATTAGGGGCAATTCGAGGAATAAAGATAGCTCGGGAAGCGCTAATCCATGCGGGACGGCCGGGGCTTGCGATAGGTAATCTCGTATCAACGGCAGGGACACATGAGGCCGCTATTGCGGCAAGCGGTCCACAATTCGGGCTAAGACCATCTGACGGCTGGCTTGTAGGGGCACTTGCAGAGATGAAATTCAATATGGGGACACTAAACAAGGCGACTTATCTTGCCAGTTGGGGGGCGAATATCGGAAACGAATCCGGACCACTGGTCGGAGGTTATGCAGGCGGTCCAGCAGGGGTTGCGATTTTAAATGTTGCCTACAGGCTGGTTGGCCTTTTAGTGCTAAACTGCGATTATCACCTGACATTTCCGGTGCATATTTCCAAGGCATGCAGCACTCCGAGAGATGTTTTGTGGACGGTGGCAGTGAGCAACCAGGCAATAAGCCGTAATACAAAAGAGCTTGTCTGGTCACTGGGATATATCGCAGCAGGGCCGATGACAAGGCAATTTTTCTTAGAGACAGCGGCATATCTTGCTGCGACAGTTCCATCCGGCGTTTCAGCGCAGACATGTCATCCCGCTCGTGCGATCGCCAATGACTATATCACTCCAATGGAGATGATCGGTTCCGTAGAGATCAATGAGGCCTGTGTCGGTATGACGCGAGACGAGGGTAACGAAGTCGCCAAACAGCTTCTTGATATGTATGAAGATAAGATAGACGATGCCCCGATGGGTAAAAAATATCAGGAATGTTACGATGTCGCAACGGGCGAACCCTGTCAGGAATACATCGATCTTTATGGCCAGGTGAAGGAAGAACTGTGGCAGATGGGCTTTAAGTTTAAAGGTTAAAATAATTCATCTCTAAGTCGGAAAGGCAGTAAATGGTTGATCTTCTAACAATATGCCAAAGAGCTCAGCAAGGGCAGAAGATGAGCGCCGAATCATTCGACCTGGATCGGGTGTATACTATTCTTTCCGGTCTGGTTGAAAAATATGAGCTTAAGTACGACCCGGGTAATCCTGTCCCAGGCGATGATGGTTTAGCAGATCGAGTATTTGATGCGGCACTGGATTTTTTCTGCGAATGTGGAGTTTATTTTCAGTCGACACAGTCTGTGGTTCAATTTTCACGAGAAGAGACACTGACCGCGTTGGCATCGTATAATGGTAACTGCTGTTTTGGCGAAGGAAAGGAAGCACGAGTATTTCGATCCCGCAAACCGGACAGTTCGACAAGGCCCTGGTGCCATGTCGGTTCCGGTATCGTAGCATCAACCGAGGAGATCGCATCAAAGATCGTCTATGGTAACGCGTCGATAAAAGCGGCTGATTCGATGAGTGTCAACGCTCTTGACAGGATCGATGGTTACACGATCAATACCGGACAGCCGACAGAGATTCTCGGAGCGATACGTTCGATAGAAGTTGCTCGCCAAGCATGCAGACATGCAGGCCGGCCCGGGCTTGCAATTATAAACGGTATTGCGACAGCAGGCAGTACAGTGGCAACTATCGCAGCAGCAAGTCCGGCATTTTGTCTAAGGCCCAGCGATGCGATAATCGTAGGCTCTTTTGCGGAGTTTAAGACAAACTGGGAAATGATGGCAAAAGTCACATACAGCCTCAGTTCGGGTTTCAATGTCGTACTTGCAAGTGCGCCAATGCTTGGGGGTTACGGGGGCGGACCGGAGGCGACAGCAATCCTTAACGCAGCATATGTTTTATTCGGGATACTGGTTTATCAGTGCAACTATTTTCTATCGCTTCCGATACGCATTGGATTGAGTTGCTCAACGAGCCGCGATGTGATCTGGGCGACATCGGTCAGTTCACAGGCAATATCAAGAAACACGAACATGCCGACGCTGACACTGGCGTATGCAGCAGGCGGTCCGATGACCGAGTCTTTCTACTATGAAAGTGCCGCATTTATCGCAGCATCGATCGCATCGGGAGTATCGACCCAGACGCCGCATCCAGCCAAGGCGGTATTGCCTGACTATGTAACGCCTATGGAGATGGAAGTGAGCACGCAAGTAGCGCTTGCATGTGCGGGTATGACCCGTAAAGAAGCTAATAAAACAGTAAACGCTTTGCTCAAAAAGTATGAGGACGGCCTCGCAACCGCTTCAATAGGCAAAAGCTACACCGAATGTTTCGACCTGGCTACGGCAAAACCGACGGATGAATATCTGAACTTCGTTGCGAATATCAAAAAAGAATTGTCAAGGACCGGGATTCAGTTGTGATGAAAAAATTGTAATAAATGTATAGCCACTAAATATCGGAGAAGAATTTATGAATCGAGAACCGGAATTTCGCCGCAAGACCTCAATTTCCTACAAGACCGAAGAAAAAACGGTTTTACGGGGCTACAACCTCAGCGATTTGGCTGAAGAGGGATATTCTTTTTGTGACGCGATGTTTGTCATGTTTCAGAACAGGATCCCAACGGAAAATGAAGAAAAGATGCTCAAATATGAAATGGGAGTCTTTTTGGAACATTCCATGTCACCGTCGGCTGTTGGTGCAATTGGAGTAGCTACAGGCAGGCCCAATCTTCCCTGTTCGATAGCTGCGTCGATCACGACGTTTGGCGGAGTTCACGGCCCGGGTGCGGCTCATGGGTATATGATGAACAAATATATCGAGCGTGCTCAAAAAGAAGGCAAAAGTCTCGACGAGATGGCCAAAATTCTGGTCGATGAATACTTCGACAATAAAACACCTGTGATGGGTATGGGCCAGCCTCAGCACACTGACAGCGATCCAAGGGCAGAGCCGATCCACCTCAAGCAGGAAGAATTAGAGGTAGACGGTGTGTACCTCGAATTTCAAAGAGCGATCGAAAAACACTTCCACGCAAGACGCAAGAAAGAAGAAAGGTCGTATGTAGGCGTTAATGTTGTCGGTGCCGGTAATACGGCCTTATGTGATATAGGCTTTGCCCCTAACGCCGCCTGGTGTATAGGCAGCGTCTGCCGAGGTTTTAGCTGCTCTGCTCATGCACTTTACAATATGAAAAAAGGACGTGCATGGGGAGCATCCAAACGTGAGCCAATGGTTCAGATGATCGATCTGAGCATGATCAAATATACAGGACCCAAAGACAGAAAAGTGCCGAAGCAAAACGAACGACAGGAATACGCAAAGAAACAAAAAGAAGAAGGAGAATATAAACAATGGGTGATTTAGGTGACAAAAAAGGCATCGGCAATTTAGACAGCCCGAAATTACCATTTGATTACAGCGCCCGTGAGTACGGTACTGTACCTCTGGATACCAGCGGAAAGAGGGCTCCTTTCCAATGGGCCTCTGAGGTTGCTTACAAAAATGTGCACCGTATTGTCGCCAGGGGATACGATACGACCGAGTTGGTGGAAGAAGGTTACGGCATTGTAGATGTTCTATTCATCGACTTTCAGGCAAGGATACCTTTGATAGAAGAAGAACAGATGCTCAATTACATTATGATTCTTGCTTTGGAAGACGGCTTGTCCATGCCTGCTGCGATATCAAGAATAGTTGCGCAGTCCAAGACTTTTTTAACGCAGGCTTGCGGTGCATCTATTCTGGCTTTCGGCCATGCATACGGAGCGTATTCGGCTTTTGGCAATCGGTTGGAAGACTACCTTAAAAGGGCAGAAGACGAAGGTAAATCGACTGCCCAAATGGCTGAAATATTGGTGAAAGAAAATCTCAATGACGAGTCGCTTGGTGTCTCCGAACTGATGCTCAAGGACCCGGCGGCCAAACACATGATTGCAAGGGCCGAAAAACTGGGCATCTCCGGCAAGTACATTGCCTTTACCAAAGAGATTGTAAAAGCCGCGCAAAAAATCAGCGAAAAAGAATTAGATATTGATATGCTCGGCGCTATAGGTGCGACAATGATGGATTTGGGATTCAGCCCGGAGGCGACCTGGGCGATTATGGCTTGCACCCGTGCGTTTGCCGCGGGCGCTCATTTTATTGAAGAAGTCGAAAGAGGCGAATATACGAAGCTGGGGCAAACTCTAACACCTAAAGAAGACTATGACGGCCCCGAAGACAGAGCAGTGCCCTCTTTGGACGAACGTTCGAAGAATGCAAAGTCCGCCCAGACGCATACGCCGGATGAATGGAAGAAAGCTTTTGACCAAAGGAAGAAAGTCTATGGCAGTGGATATTCGATTATAGAAGAAATCGAAGACCCGAGTAAAAAAACGGGTATCAAAAAAGTTGGAAAATAATAACGACAATAATTTTTTTAAGGAAATGTGATTATGGCTGATAACATTAAAGAGATGTATGACAGGGCAAGAAAAGCTTTTGAGCAGATTGAATACTGGCCGCAGGAAAAGGTCGATGAGATGGTAGCTGCTGTCGGCTGGGAATGGCAAAAACCGGAAACCGCTGAAGTGCTGGCAAGGCTCGCTGTCGATGAGTCCGGCATAGGCGTTTACGAGGATAAAGTAGCTAAGATTCAGAGCAAAACGCGCGGTACAATGCGGGATTTGATTGGCCAAAAGACCTGCGGCCTGGTCAGAGAAGACAAGGAAAAGGGACTGAGAATATTTGCCAAGCCGATGGGCGTTATCGCTGACGTAGTTCCCTGTACGAATCCGGAGTCAACGGTTTGCTGTATCGGCCTGAGCATTCTAAAGACAAGAAACGCGATGATCGTCTCGCCGCATCCGAGAACACAGGGTAGTTCCTATCTGACGGTTGAACATGGCAGAAAAGCACTGGTGAAAATTGGCGCTCCCGTGGATTTGCTGCAATGTATTAAGGAAACCAGCCGCGAGAAGACAAAGGAACTTATGGCAGGCTGTGATTTCGCTGTTGCTACCGGCGGGGCGGCACTGGTGCGGGTGGTTTATGAAGCCGGCAAACCCTGCCACACCGTAGGCGCAGGCAATGTTATCTCGATCATCGATGAAACCGCGGACATAAAAGCCGCCGCTGCAAAAATCGTTAAATCCAAAATCGCCAACAACTCCGCATCGTGTTCATCAGAAAACGCTGTTGCGATTGAAGCCGGCGTCTATGATGACATGCTCGAAGCCTTGAAAGCAGAGGGCGGCTATCTTTGCAACACCGATGAACGTGAGAAGCTTAGAAAATACATGTGGCCCGATGGAAAAACCTTAAACAGGGACATCGTAGCCAAACCAGCGATGTATATTGCCGAACATGCCGGGATCGATGTGCCGGAGAATACGAGATTCATAATGGTTGCCGGCACAAAGCCCGGCCCGGAAGACAGGTTCTCGGGCGAAAAAGTATCACTCGTACTCACGGTCTGGAAGTGGACGGATTTTGGCGAGATGATCGAACGAATGAAAGAGATGCAAAGGTTCTCCGGCGAGGGACATTCATCCTCGATCCATACGGAAATTGACGACCGCAAGATCGAACTTGCCCTCAAGGCAAATGTTGGCAGGGTAAACTGCAATATGCCCCACGCAGCGGCGAACAGCGGCAGTTGGTTCAACGGTCAGCCTACCACCGACTCATTAGGCGGCGGAACATGGGCAGGTAATATGACAAGCGATAATCTTAACTGGAAACACTTCCTCAATTACACATGGTTGTCGGACCCGATCCCGGAACATATACCTTCCGATGAGGAATTGTTCGGCGAATATCTGAAAAAGTGGGGAAGAAATTAAACACTGATGATAAAGGCAGTAATTTTTGATTTTGGACAAACTCTCGTCGATTCGTCGGATGGCTTTCGTTCGGCTGAAAAAGAAGTTGAGAAAAAGATTTTTAAGGACCTTGCCTTAACTTCATGGCAGGAGTTTCTTGAAATTTACAGAAAGATCAGAAAGCAATTTCACGAAAAGTCCAACTTTTCAAGAAAAGCTATGTGGCAGGAAGTCTACTGGTATTATTGCCGGCAGTGTGACAAAAAATTGCTTGAAAAATGGCAAAGCCAATATTGGGAAAAGGTTAATGACAGTACAAAACTGTTTCCTGAAACAGAGAATGTCTTGGCAAAGCTGACTGCCGAGTACAGCATCGGTCTTATTACCAACACAAAGGGACGACAAGAAGAAGACAAACATCGGATTACATTATTTCCCCAACTTGAAAGATTCTTTGATGAAGTTATCGTTGCAGGCCAGTCAGACGTACCGGCAAAACCTGATCCATCTCCGTTTGTCATGTGCCTGGAAAAGATGGGAGTAATCGCTGACGAGGCGATATATGTTGGCGATGATTGGCGTATCGATATCTGCGGAGCAAGAGATGCGGGCCTGCAGCCGATTTGGCTCAAACATCATTTAGTAAAAAGAACATGGCCCGATGTGAAAGAAACCGTACCGATTATCACAAGTCTTGACCAACTTCTGAATTTGGAGGCAGTGATCAACAATTAAAAGGTAATTGAGTATGCACGCCAAAGAATGTACTGGACAGAACCGCCACAATTGATAAACTGTGTAGAATAGGATTTCACAGAGCCATCTGAACTGGTTTATTGATTATTGTTTTATTCAGGAATATGAAAATGCCAAAAGGATTCACAGGGGTCATCCTTAAAGTCGATCTGACAGGGGGAAAGATCGAAAAGGTGAACATGCCAGAAAGCTTTTACCGTCTTTATCTGGGCGGTAGTGCGTTTGGAGGATATTTTCTTTTGAAAGAAACCTCGGGTAACATCGACGCATTTGACGAGAGCAATGTATTAACTGTAGCACCCGGCGTAACCACTGGCGCAGCGGTTAGCGGTGTAAGCCGATGCTGTGTAATTGCGATATCGCCGGAGACAGGAGCGGTCGGTGACAGTCAGTTGGGCGGAAGCATAGGACCGATGATAAAACGGGCCGGTTACGATGCTATAGTAATTACCGGCAAGGCATCAAAACCGTCATATCTTTTTGTAAATAACGATGAGGTTCAGATCAAAGATGCCGGTGCTTTATGGGGTAAGACGGTATTGGAAGCACATGATGCGCTCACCAAAAAGCATGGTTCGTCAAAGATCAGTATTCTTCAATGCGGTCCAGCAGGAGAAAGGCTTGTGCGTTTTGCGTCTCTTATGGGAGATTTCAATAATGCGGCAGGACGAACTGGAATGGGGGCAGTCTTCGGCAGCAAAAATTTAAGAGCGATAGTTGCCAAAGGAGAAAAAAACCCGGAATTTGCCGATCCCGACGGTTTAAAGAACCTGGCCCAACTCGGAGCCGGGAGGATTGAGGGATCGGGATTCCCTGAGACACTAAAGAAATACGGCACACCCGGAGTGTTGGGTTTCCAGGCCGAGGTCGGAAACTTATGTGTTCGAAATTATTCGCAAAGTTATCACCCCGATTATAAAAAGCTGGACGGAGCGACCTTTGAGCCTGAAATAGGATCGGGACAGACAACGTGTTACGCATGCGCCGTAAGCTGCAGGAAAAAAGTTAAAGTCGAATCACCTCATAAAGTTACCGACCGCCTTGGCGGACCGGAATTCGAAACGTTGGGCTGTTTAGGTTCCAACCTTGAGATAATGGACCCGATCGTGGTATCGAAAGCTAATGAACTATGTAACAATTATGGTCTTGATACGATAACAATGGGGGGGCTGGCCGCGTATCTTTTTGAATCTGTTGACAGCGGATTGATTGATCGTGACCAGGTCGATGGGAGAAAAATTGGCTTTGGTGATTCCCAGGGGTTGCTCTGGCTGATAGAGCAAGTGGCCGGGAGGAAAGGTGTCGGTGATGTAATTGCTGATGGTTTCCAGGCGTGTATAAAACACTTTGGCGCCGAGACAGGGAAGTACGCTATAAATGTTAAAGGTCATGGTTTGGCCGTACACATGGCTCAGGTAAAGCCAAGCCAGGCGCTCATATATGCTGTTTGTCCTATTGGCGCGGATCATATGTCTGCAGAGCATGACTGGCTTTTGGCGAGCGATTCCGAGGCGTGTAAGGGGCTTGGTATTTTTAACCGCAATGAGAATAATTCAGAGAATGGCACAGATATACGTTCAGCGGCTGAATCTACAGGATTGTCAAAAGTCAGAATGACAGTATACGGCCAGTTTTATTACAGTCTGCTTGATACGCTTTGCCTGTGTATGTTCTGTTGGGGACCGGGCAATCTTTACACTTACAAAGACCTTGAAGACCTGCTTAAACAAACTACCGGATGGGACTGTTCTTTCTGGGAATTGATGAAAGCAGGTGAAAGACGTATCAATATGTTAAGAGTTATCAATGCGCGAAGAGGCTTTACGCGTAAAGATGATATTCTTCCGAAAAGGCTGAGTGAACCCCTTCCGGACGGACCTGCAGAAGGCAAATGTGTTAATCCCGATGATCTTGAACGTATGACAAACCAGTATTACGCATTGATGGGCTGGGACATTGAAAACGGTAATCCCAGTGAGGGCAAGCTAATGGAGTTGGGGCTTGAGTGGTCCATTTGAGAGCGATGACCCGCTCAAAAAACTCTTTATTTCCCATTTATGTTTTCCTCCAATCCAAAAGACTGTTTTACAAACAAGATATTGGGGAGAGATAAGTTGCCCTTACGGACAGCATACCGGGCAGTCTTTTATTTGCGAAATTGCTATTTTCTGAAATGACATGTGCTGCATATCATAATAGAGCATTTGTCCGGCCAGAGATGGTTCCATGCCGCTGATAAGTTTAATCGCTTCCATTACTCCGACGTTGGCTGCCAGTGCGGAAACCGCACCAAACACCGGAAACTCCCTTTTCCAGGCAGGCGGATCCTCCGGGTAGATACATGCAAGGCATGGAGTTTGGCCGGGGATGATCGTTGTGACCTGTCCTTCCATGCTGAACATGGCGCATTCAATAAGCGGTTTACCCTGTCGGACACATTCCCTGTTCATAAGAAATCGCTCTTTGAACAATGGAGCACAGTCAAAGACGATGTCAACTTTGCCAACGAGTTTGGCGGCATTATCTTCGTTGATATTTTCGGCGATACCTTCTACCTCAAGCCTGGGATTGAGTTCCTTTAGCCTTCTTACAGCTGATTCGGCACGCGGCTTGCCAAGCCAGTCGTAGGTCATAAGTATCTGCCGGTTAAGGTCGCTGTATTTGACATTACCGGCGTGTGCGATGACTAATTTACCGATGCCGGCAGCGGCAAGTTCCTGTGCTACGGGACTGCCAAGCCCGCCGCATCGAGAAATGAGAGCGGTCGCGCCTTTTAGCTTTTCCTGGCCCGCCTCGCCATAGCCGGGGATCCACATTTGCCATTGGTATGTTGCACGTTCTTCATCCGTTAATTTTTGGGGATGGATCCATTCTTTCATGATTTTTTCTCCTATCCGCCTGCAATAGCAGTCAACAATGTAATAGTATCTCCGTCTGATAAGTTAGGGGGGGCATCCTTATCGGCAGATACACCGTCAATGATGATTATCAGGGAACGTCGAATCGCCCCGGTTGCATCCAGTACGATATCGACAAAACGCTGATCGTATTTTTTTGACGCGGCGGTCATCAGATCCGTCAGTGACGCACCTTGCGAGCATTCTATCTGATCGCTGTCTTTGTCGGCCAGGTGCCTTAATTGGCCCATATATTTTAATGTGATTTCCATAGATATTCATCTCCTTCGTTGACCTTTATTCGCATTTTTTCAGATGACCTCTTTATTTTCTTGTGCAATCTGATCCGGAGCTTGAGGCGGGGTTGTTTTTTTAACCGGTGAGAAAAACAACATCTTCATGGCGGCGATGATAAGAAAGATCGCAAACAGTTTTCGAAGCATATAGGCTGGGAGAAGGCCTGCGATCTTCGCACCTACGAATGCGCCCACCACAGCGCCGATCGACAGGAAAAGAACAACTCCAAGCCGGATGTCGATGTCAGGGTTTTGATAGTACCGCCATGCACCCATCAGTGCCAGCGGAACCATGACCGCAAGGCTCATTCCCTGTGCCGATTTCTGGGGGAAACTGAACAGGATTGCCAGCACCGGTACGAGAATGATTCCGCTGCCAACGCCGAAGCTTGCTCCGAAGATCCCGCAGCACAAACCGATCAGAATGTAAAGCCACCAATTATCCATTAGTTCACCTCGTTAATTCAGTGTTTTTGGGTTAATCTTTGTCTGTCAGCCGTAATATCTTTTTGACAATTTCGACCTTGGGATTATCGATTAGATTTTCAAACGTATCTGTCTGAACGATCCGGCCATTTGAAATAATGGCTATACGATCCGAGACGATTCGTGCTTCTTCCAGATTGTGGCAGATGTGGACCGTTGTAATTGAAAAATCCCGCTGAATCGTTTTCAGTAAGACGCATATTTCACATCGCGTCGGTTCATCCAACGCGCTGACGGGTTCATCGAGAATCAGTAATTTCGGGTTAAATGACAGTGCGCGTGCGAGAGCTACTTTTTGCTGCTCGCCACCGCTTAAATTCAAAGTGGTTCTTTCCAGCAGCGATGAGATATTTAATGCATCGACTATTGGTTGGATCTTTTTTATGGCGTTTTTCTTATTGATATTTCGGAACTTGAGTGGGAACAGGATGTTGTCTGCAACCGACAGATGCGGAAAGAGGCTTGAGTTTTGCGGAACATATCCGACCTGTCGCCGTCTGGGTTCAAAGTTCGTTACATCTTTGCCGTCAATATGGATCGAACCAGTTTGAGTGGGAACAATGCCGCAAATGGTCTTAACCAGCAGGCTCTTACCGGAACCGGTAGAACCCATCAGGACGAAATACTCTTTGGAGGCTACAGTTAAATTAATATCGTTAATTGTAAAATTTCCGGCTCTAAGTGAAATATTTTTTATTTGCAGCATATCAACTCCACTTCCTTCCCGGAGCCACATAATGCGCAACTACCAAGGCTATCGAGGCAATTGCCATAGTTATCAAAGAGACCACCAATGCATTTTCAATGTTACCGACATTCAGTTCAAGCCACATATTCGTTGGCATAACCTGAACGCGTGATCCTGTTCCGACGAACACCATCAAGGGGCCGAAAACTCCTATGGCTCTTGCCCATGCCATAATACCTCCTGCAATAAGTCCATTGCGAGCCAAAGGTAACGTAACACACCAAAAGGCCTGTCCCTGGCTACAGCCTAAAGTCAGCGCTGCGTGTTCGAGGTGTCTGTCGACATTGTCGAACGAAGCTTTCACTGCTCGAATACAATAGGAGACTGAAACGATATACTGACACATCACGATGCCCACAGATGAAACAAGCGAAATGCCATAATGCTGCAATCCCTCCTTTATCCAACTGCCGAGAGGAGAGCCGAAAAAAGCCAGCAGAGATATTCCCAGAACGACAGGCGGCAGAACGATCGGCATATCGACGAAGGTGTTTATTATCGAATGACCGAAGAACCGGTAGCGGCTCAGTGCATATCCGACCGGAACGGCGGTAACTACAACCAATAATAATGCGATGAACGAAGTGACAAAACTGCGTCTAAGGCAATCCAGCACTTGCGGCGATGTCAGGATCTCCCAGAACTCTGCAAAGCCGATGTTCCAGTGCAGAAGGTAGAATATGTCCGCCAGGATCAATACGCAGATCAAGACAACAAAAAGCACCAGGCTGGTGATCGTCACGACGAAAAGACCGTTTCGCTTGCTCTTGACTACATCAGTTGATAACTCAGGCTTTTGCAATCTCACAACTTCGGTTCCTCTGTTTGATAACCATTGTCATTAAGAATTTGCTGACCCATGTCACTATTCATAAAGTCGATGAACTTTTGGGCCTGAGATTTTTTTTTCGATTCTTTCAAAAGGCCTACGACGATTTTTGAAATAACATTCTTATCGGCGGGTATCGATATCTTATCCAGTGAATCTGACATATTGGCAGCTATGGCGTCCCATACTATGCCGGTATCGATATCCCGCATCTTTATCCAAACACCGATCTCGTTTACGGTCAATGACTCTTTGTGTTCCAGGCTTGATCGATCCAGGCCATAATTCGATAGTATCTTCGTACTGATCTTTCCGACCTGACATGCGTCAGCTCGTCCCAATCCAACAGAGACATCTTCACGATAGAAATCCTCGACAGTGCGGATATTCTTCGGATTACCCTCGGCAACCACGATCACCGGCACAAAATACGAGATCGGTGTCATGGATTCGACCTGCCCGGTTTTATCCTGTAGAATCTGTACCCATGATACGTCGCCCGGCATGAACAGATCGCCATCTTTGTTCATCTGCACGCGCGTTAGAATGATCCCGCTACCGCCAAAATCAGGATCGACAACAATACCGGTATCGGCCTTAAATGCGGCGATAAGTTTAGTAATGCCTTTTTGCAAACCGGCGCCGGCATAGAGTTTCACCCTTTGCTCTTTCAGTTGCAAAACACGTGAAACTTCTTTGTGAGGTGCTCCCTCTATTGCTTTGCCATTTTCATAAAGCTTTGCCGTCTGGGATGTCGTAAACCCGAATTCTTTGAATAGTTTGTTCGCTTCTTCCGAAGCCAGGTAGTCAAGAAACTTCGCTGCCGCCGCAGGTTTACTCGAACAGGTCAAAGTTGCTGCGGTAACACGCATGGGCCTGAGTTTGTAGGTTATGCCGGTAGCACTTGTCACGGCATCAACAAAAGGGATCGGAAGCTGCTCATCGATACGTATAACATCGAGTTTGTCCGAACGCAAATGGGCGACCGCATCCCAAACCATTGTCGCGTCCGCATTGCCGGTCATAACAAAGTTGGCTGCATAACCGCCGCTGCGATTTGTATGTATCTTTTTGGTTTTGTTTAGCTCGTCAAAATCAACGCCTATTTTCGAAAAGATCGTACCCAGCATCCTTCCGAGTGACGATCCCTTGTAATCGGTCAGAATCAGTTCGACATCATCCCGTGTGAGATCTTTCAGGCCATGAATGTTTTTTGGGTTTCCTTTTCTAACTGCGATTACCGGTGTAAGTTCAGCCAGCAGCCATCCATCAACGCCCATCTTGAACTTCTGCATCAGGATATCAAGGAATGGATCGTGTGAAACGTAAACATCACCACGCTTGTGCATCTCAATATGTGCCAGCAGTTCACCGGAACCCGCAGAGTTTATTTCGATTGCCTGGCCGGTCTTTTCCTGATACATTTCGGCCAGTTCGGTAATAACCGGCCTCATGGTTCCGCCTATATGACATATCAACGGATCGTTTCCGGCTGGAAGACGATCTCTGCCGAGAAAAATTAATAAAACAATGATAGCTATGACGCTGATTATGGTTACGGACTTCTTCATAGAATTTTTCCTTTATCCATAAGAATTTCTCTGTCCGCCCGTAAATTTACATTACTGTCGTGGGTCACAAGCACGACCGTTCTGCCTTGTTTGTGGTATTTTGAAAGATGGTCATGCACGACGGCTGCGTTTTCCGGGTCCAGATTTCCCGTAGGTTCATCGGCGATAAGAATCGGAGGCTCATTGAAAAAAGCCCTTGCCAGTGCTACCCTTTGTTTTTCGCCGGAGCTTAGCTGCGACGGCGTGTGGCTGATGCGTTCAGTCAGGCCCAATTTTTCGAGTATATCCTTTGCCCGTGCTTTGTCTGCTTTTTTAGCAGCTGCCGGACCTGCCAGTATGACGTTGTCGACGACGTTTAAGTACGGTACGAGATGAAACATCTGGAAAACAAACCCAAAATACTGTGCGCGAAATTTATTTCTTTTAATTATCCCTGATGTGTATAAGTTATTTCCATCTATTTCGACCAAACCGCTGGTAGGGCCAAGAATGCCGGCCATCGTCATAAGCAGGGTGGTTTTGCCGCATCCACTTGGACCTCGGATTATGACGAATTCTCCTTTTGCAATCTCAATATCGACATCGCATAGGGCATTGACCTGGCCGTCACTGGAGAGAAATTTCTTATTTATACCTTTAAGTTTGATCATGCTAATCTTCCCTCAAAGTTATCGCCGGGTCGCTGGTTACTGCGATGATTATCGGCAAAAAGCTGGCGACGATAACAAACGCCGGTGCCCACAAAAGAACATCGTTAAGTAAAGAGGTGTCAGCGGCAATCGCCTTTGCTGTTACAGGAAAAATATCGGCCCCGAACTTCAATGCCAGTTTTGTGCCAATGAAAAATCCGGCAAACGCCCCGATAATCCCTGTCAGCAAAGCCTTGCCAAGGAACAGCAGTGAAATGCCGAAATACTGATAGCCAAGCACCTGTAGTAAACCGATCTCAGCTTTTCTATCGCGAACATTGAGCATCGCCAAAATACCGATGATAATACCGCACCCTATGAACGTACACGACATGGTGAAATTCATGTGCTTTTGAATCGAGGTCCGCTGCTTGATGCGTATCTGTGCGATGCCGTCCAGCAGCAGCACCTTTCCTTCCGGCAGCAGATCCTTGAGCTGTTGTTGCGCTGCTGTCAGCGGGTCCAGATCCGTTGCGGCGTAGCACATGCACTCCAATGCCTTGATCTCATTTATCTTCCCGGGCAGTTCGAGTATTTTCTGGGCGTCTACGAGATTGCAATAAATACGGATGTCGTCGATGCTTCCTTTGAAGGATAATGTTTTTATAACTTTCAGTTTGCGCCCGGCAATTTTAATCTGGTCGTTTTCTTGAATTTGCAAACTCGATGCCAGTTCGCCTCCGACATAAGCAGTGCCGGGTTCGACAGTAAAAGTCATTGGCTTTTGAAAGCTTTTGTCCGGCGGCAAAACTTCCGGCATGACCCCGGTGAGAACGATGACTTTATCACGCCATTTGATTTTTTGATGAAGCGTAGCGGTCAGATGCGTGTAGCTGTAGCCACTTTTTTCGGCAAAACGATTTACATAATCCTGCGGCATGGTCAGATCCGAAAAGCCTGTGACCCAGAATTCATCCATCTTTGTGTTTTTTGGTATGATCCTGAGATTCTGTCCCAACTCCAGCATAAGCTTTCGTGTTTCATTGGCCGAAGCTCTTCCCATCATGGTAAATGCCACGTATAATCCAACAGCCAGAATAACAGCCAGAACGGACAACAAAAAGTTGACCTTCCGATGCATAATCTCTTTAAATATCAATCGAAAAAATATCATCGTTTTTTTCCTGACGCCGAGATCATAAAATAAGCACCGATGACCAGAACGAATATTCCTGCGATCCCGATCATATATAAAGGGCTGGATAACTTAAACTCATCTTCGTCGCCTTCTGGTTGTGCAACTAATGGAGCATCGGCAGCCGGAGTGTTCGATACTGTATCGCTATTAGCTTGCTGGGCAGGTTCGGGAGCAGGGGGGGGAGGAGGATCAAATTTGATCTCGATTTCCCGATACCCCAAACCGCCAATCGAATTGAGGTCAGGAGCTTTTTTGCCGGATCGAGAACCCTTTCGGATGATCTGACTCATCTCAATTTTAATCATTGGATGTTCCGTGTCGAAACCCAATTGCTCGGACAGTATTTTCAACTGATCATGACTCCACTTTGCCGGTATCATACTGCCCTGCATCCATGACCTGTCCAGACCGCACTCGCAATCGGCGCCGATGACGTAGAGAAATTTAAGCAGCATTTCTTCGGTAATATCTTTCCCGCTTAACACAGAGCCCATTCGACGGCCTCTGCCGTAAAAAATGATCGCATGGGTTTGTGTAATATTGTCAGCATCAATCCCCATGCTCCAAAGTAATATTTTTTCCTGTTTATGTTGCTGTCTGCTTATTTTTAGCAGCACAGGGGGTTTTGAGATGGCTTTGGGCAACGAGCTCATTTGGCTGGTGATCTTTTTGATAGCGGCCTGGGCGGCTGTTACCGCTTTTTTATTTTCCTCTGCGTCGACTCCTTCAATGACCAGTATCACCCCGAAAGTGTCGATAGTCTTTTTAATGATCTCTTCGCGCATGGGCGAAGAAAGTATTTCTCCAAGCGTCTTTAGCAAACTATCCCTGAAGCCTTCCCCTTTTTCTATCGACTCGATCGGCATAGTCTTTCTGTCAGGCGAAATAAGAACGAATACGGGAAAGGTTTTTGCAGGCGGCTTAAGATACTGCATTACCGGATGATCGGGTGTCAGGTCAATATTGATCGTCCGAGCCTTGATGTTTGTTTGCGATAACTCGGCATTTGCAACCTCCTTGAAGTCATTGGTGATATGTTTTTCAGTGCTGTTATTGATATAACAGAAAAGCCCATAAGGCCGATTCTCAAGGTCAACGAAGCCGACATCGCGAACATTGAATCTGCATGCAAATACAGCCGGGCAGCCAAGGCAAGACAAAAAACATACTACAAAAATCAATTTTGCCAATTTCACGGTATTTTCCTGTATAAATTGCTCAGCAGAAGCCTTTATTCTACTCGTCACAGGTGTCAGTTTCAAGGGAAAAGTGATTTATCCAGGATCTCCGCAAGAAAAAGCCTGTCAGAATTACGCGGATACTGTACTGGAGCCAGTTATCTGCAAAAGTAACCAAATCTTCTATACCCACCTGGCCGTTGCCTGAAACATTAGCGATTTTAGCTCAATAATCCGGGTTTTTTGACGACGCTTTTTGTCGAACGGTAAAGTACAGGTTGCACCCAGGCTGTTTCTAACTCGCTGATGAAATGCGGGTCGTGTTTTAGCTTGCTTGAAATGACGGTTGCCCTGACATATAATTCATCGCCGGTTAAAGTGTATTCCGCGTATGAACCTTTGGATTCTTTAAGGACTATGCCAATTTCGTCACTATAAATTCGTGTTATGTGCTCGTTTTCTCCATCTTTGTGTTTGTGTTCTGTGGTTTTTATATCAAAGCCTTTTTTTGTTCCGATGAAACGTGTTGTGTATGAGACGCCGAGCTTTGCGTCGATCTTAACTTTCAATGTTTTGCCGTCGAATTGTACATCTTCCAAAGTCAGGCCGTTGGATGTGTAAAAGTCACCTGCTTCCATTGCCTTTATTATGTATTCCGGTGTTAAGTGTGTCGAGCGAACCATTATCCACGCTCTGCCTGGCGATGCAATCTCCGGGTCTGTTTTGTGGTAAGTGTGTGAGTCGTCTGTACCGACACCGTACATTACGGGCAGGTTTAATACACCGAGCCGCATGGCAAGAATAATATCCCACATTCTTTCGGTGCTTACATGATTTTCATCGCCAATATTATTGCATGAAGTTCCTCCGGCATTGTAGAGTTCGAAGAACTGTTCGCCGATAAGCGGGAAGATGTCTTCTGCGGTAAAATCCCATCGCCAATTAGGATGATTTACGTGCGGCAGCATTTCCTGGCCTGTCCGTTTTTCCTGTTCAAGGACAGCATTTATATTGTTTTGCAGAATTTCAATATCAGTGTTTCCGCCTTTTGCTCCGATCTGCTCAATCGTATTGACAGCATTTACGTGACCCTTGCCGGGAGTGAGTTCTTCGCCCTGTATCATTATGAATTGATTGGTTTCTTCCAAAAGATGGCGAAATTCGTTAAGCGGTTTTAGCCGAACCTGTTTTTTGCCGTTAAGCAACCTCGTTTGCACCCAGTTAGAACCGAAACGTTCAATGTATTTGTTGTGTATGTTGGCCTCAGCATGCCTTTGATCGACATCGACCCATCGCTGACCTTGCGAAAGAACGTTATGGTCGGAAAGCGTCAGGAAATTGTAGCCGTGCCGCTTATACCAATCGGAGACCATCTCAGGGTAGTCCTGACCGTCGGACCAGAATGTGTGAGTGTGAGTATTGCCTCTCCACCAACGCGGCTTGGGGTTTGAGGATAATTTGGAGTTTTCCAGGCATCCCATGGAACCGAGTGTTAATAAAATAAACGCTATTACCCATACATAAGCATTCTTTTTCATTGGTTAACCTTTCATTAATCTTTTATATTTCCTGCCAACAACAGTAAACGTAAGTGTTTCTCTGTTCAAAAAATCACCTTTAAGGGGGTATTTTGCAGTTTTAAATATCCATTTTACATCCGCCTACGCGAATGCTTTTCGCAGCAGGGCCAGGCTTTTGGGGATTGCGGTGCGGGCATCTTCTTTGCCTTCGAATTCCAGCGAGACATAACCGGTAAAGCCGGCTTTTTTCATGATGCGTCCGATCCGCGGATAGTCCAGATCGAGCGTGTACCACGTTCCGCCGCCATAATAGGTTTTGGCCTGCATGAAGACGGTCTTCGGTGCGCACATCTCGAGTTTGTCATACGGGTTTTCGAGGAAGTTGCCGGTATCCAGCAGCACTTGCAGCCAGGGCGAGTCCACGGCATTGACGATCCGCAGCACTCCTTCCGGTGTCCGGCCCAGACCCCAGTGATTTTCCAAACCCATAACGATACCGCATTTTTCCGCGGTCGCCAGGCACTGTTCCAGGGATTCGATTACCCACGGATAGGCGTCCTCATCGGTGTATCCGTCCAGAGGTTTTTCGATGCCGCGATTGGCCATCAGTTCGTTGAAGTTTTTGGAGGTTCCCCATCTGCCGGTGTTCATGCGAATGCAGGGGATGCCGAGTTTGTAGGCCAGCTCGATGCACTTAATAGTGTGGTTGATATTCTTTTGGCGTTTATCTTTGTCCGGCGAGACAAATCCCTGGTGGATCGACATCCCGCAAAGATCCAGACCGTTGATCATGGCTCGGCGTTTGAGGTTTTGCAGGTAGCCGTTTTCCTCACTGGTCATTTGGATATGCAGGACATCGACGCCGTCAAAGCCCATCGCCCCGGCCTGCTCGATGCAGTCCTCGATCGGCAGCTTTTGTCCCTTATTGAATCGCCAGAAGGAATAGGTGGACACCGCGATCGGATTGGGGCGGATTGACGCTGTTGCCTTTTCCTGTGCGTTTGTGGGTTTGCCTCCGGCCAGAACCGCCGCAGTTGAAATTGCTGCACCAGCCAGGAATTGTCGTCTTGGTATCGGTTTCATTTTTGAATCCCTTAATTAAATGTCATCGTCAACTTTGTGGTGTGTTGACTATTAGCTTACATTTCCCATATAACATTAAATATCCCAGCCCAGCTATGCTGTGGCCTCTTTTCTAATAGAATATCAAATCTGTCTCGAAAACTCAAGTTTTAAACTTCATTTTGAAACTGTTTTAGTAGTCCGCTATTTCCCGTCAGCAGAAATGGGCCTGCATGACCCTACTACTCTGTCCGAAAATCACACTATACAAACAGGCACTTTACCGTAGCAAAATCTCCCGTATTAAGCAGCAATTAATTGAGTTCGCCGATAAAAAAATGGCAGCCTGGGTTATTCACGGTAGGTCTTCTGCTGTTTATAAAGATCAAGACGTTTTTGGATATTTTCCACCACCGAGTCAAGCCCTTTTTGGCGGGATATTTCTATTGCCAGAGTCGCGGTTTCAACCGCGGCCTCAAACTGCCCGTTAGCGGCCTGGGCAGCGGCAAGTGTGTCAAGGATTTTTGGTGGATTCTAATCGCAGGTGCTAAGCCTGATGTGCTGGATCAGTTGATAGTGGTTTCCCGGTTTAGTTGCAGTTTTCGTCCAGCCAGTGTTCAGCAAAGGCGGCTAAATCCTTAATATCAACTACGCCGTCACCATTCGGTGGTGGAGCAATATCCGCACCACTGAATTAAGCGGTTTATTGCGTAACATCCCGGCAGTTGGTATCGTTTGGATTTGTGCAATCATTCCATTCAGAGGACAGTTTAGCCAAATCCAGCAAGTTAACAGAGCCATCATTATTGATGTCAGCAGGTTCAAAGTTGCCGAAGGCATGAATATTACCAGTGTCGGTGCTGACATAGAGGCCGCCGTTTGCAACAGCCAGACCGCACGCTCTGCCGCTTACCGGCGCACTCCAGGTTTTAGTGCCGCTTGCGATGTCAAAGGCGGCAACTTCATCGTTTCCGCCGGCAAATAATGTATCTCCGGCTTTTATCAAGGAATATCTATATTCGCTCGGAACCGTCCACTGGGTTACTTTCGGATTTCGTTGAAGTTTTATCAATTGAGTGTCGTTGCAGTAATATGCATAGTCACCGCTTACTACCAGACAATTTCCTTCGACGCTTCCAATAACCGGTGCACTTATGTAGCTTTTGGCTCCACTGAAGAAGGGGCCATTTGCCAGGCTATTGTCAACGATAAGAGCGTAACAGCCGGTAACGCCGACTGTTGCGGCTCCACCACCATTTAACTGATTGTATCGCCATGGCGGACGTTTACCCGATGGTACAAAGAGAAGGCCGGATGCAGAAAGCAGGTACCCTTGAGGCGGGGCGTTTGGCGTGACCGTCCAGCCACCGGTGCCACCGACAACATCGCGGGCACAGAGGTAACGACTCAAACCCGTTTTGGCACCTGTGAACATCCCGGCTGACCAATATACCATACCGTCTTCAACGAGCACCGAAGTTCTGACCGGTGCTACCGAAGACATCCTGCCGTTAATGAACATCAGATCGTTGCTTGGAGTTGCGCGTGTTTTCCATGCTAATGACCCGCTGGCGGCATCGAGACAATAGACATATCCATCGTCACTGCCGGCGTATACCTTGCCGCCGTCAACCGCCGGTGCAAAGCGAACCGGTCCACCAGTAAAATATTTCCATTTTACCTGGCCGGTGCCGGCATCTAGAGATACTATCTTGTCGCTGTTGGAAGAACCAAAATAAAGTGATTCACCCACTACTGCCACCTGGTAGGCCAGGTCATAAGAGACCCTGGTTCTGTGGCCATACGTACTGCCCCAGAAATTGTGCAAGGCGGGTGTTTCGTTCCATGCCGGTGCCGCGGACCGTTGAGTATCATGTACCCATGCCTGAGTCAATGGCAAATCCAGTTGCTCTGTAGTTACTCCGCTGCGGTTGTTATCATGCATATAGGACGGCCAGTCGTCTGCGCGGACCAATGTCGCCGACAATACCAGAACCATCAGCGCTAATAAACAATGTCTCTGCGCCTGACAGTATTTCCCATTTAGCTTTTCGTTTGACGGATTAATTTTCATAGTTAAGCCTTGCTTATTTTGTATTTCTTCAAATTTTATTATTCAGGCACAAATGATAGAGACGACTGGATCGTATAGCCACACTCGCATCCGGAGGCACTTTCCGGGATCAATAACATTCCGCCGGCTGGGATCATGTTTATCCAGCAGCCCGGACGTACCTCGCCAACCACCGTTTGACCGGAGGTACTTCCCAGTGTATACATTTGCGGGTTGCCATTGCGTCCGAACAGATGCGTTGTACATCCTGATTGCGTTCCGCAGTTACCGCGAGACATAGCAAAACCCGAAGTATTTCCGTTACTCAAGTTGACTTTGTAATAACGAGAGTACAGTGTACCGTCTACAAAACAGGGGTGCTGGTCCTGTTCGCCATGGTCGGTATTGATGGTGCCGGTATAATAATCGTCCGACCAAAGCAGAGAACCATTGCTTGGATTGTAGGCCCTGTGTTCATATCTACAGCGCGGATCGTTCCATGAACCGACAGCAATAAGCTTATTGTCAGCATAGCTCAAATAGGCCATATGCTGGAAAGGCAGGTCGATCGGCACGGCGTATGATTCTGCGCCGGTGTTGCGGTTGAGTTTGACGAGATACTCATTGCTTCCGGAAAACATGGTGCCAAGCGTCACTCTACCGTCACTGTCACTAACTGCCGAAGAATTGCGGCTTTCGATAAAGTAAATATAATCACCATCGATCGCGATACAGGAATTAATGATAACGCTGCCGCCACTTCGCTGATAGATCCATTGGATCGCACCTGTGGTTCTATTCCTGCTGAACAGATAACGGCTGGTTGCAATCGGTTTGTTGTCATAGTAAACCTGGTAAATGTCGGACATGCTGTGTCCGATGAGGGAAGCGCCCACTTTCTGGCCGCTTCCGTATATTTTGTCATCGACTACGGCAACATAACCCCAGTTGAGCTGGCCGATGCCGCTTACATCAGGGGTTGTCAGATGAATTGTCGGTGTTCCGGTTTTCACTTCAAGGCCGACGCAGTTCTTTTGGTTTGCCACATATACATAATCATCAGCCATGGCTACCCAGCCGGTATCTTTAAGTATCGCCACTCGAGCGGCCTTGGGAACGATTACATCCCAATAACGTGTTCCGTTATATGCATCGTAAGCCATTAACCTGCCAACGCCATCGCCAGGTTCGGCAACGGCGCCATCACAACCGTCAATCCCTGGTGTTACAATTATGCCGTGTTTATAAAGCGAGGCTTGTGGGCGATTGTGGCGGTCAATTATATATCTCGGGCCGGGCTGACCGTACCACAGTAATTTCATATTGTTTTGAATATTTGATTCGCTGGACGCGGCGGTATTGGCTACATTAGCATAATAATGCGTCCACTCACCTGCTCCGGGCAGCGCTGCCCGGTCGACTCGTGACCACAGACCGTTACCATCGTCAGTGGTCGAATAACTGACACTGCCCGTATCGAGCCAGCCTTCCAAAGCACTCTGTGTCAATGTCCCTCCTGATGGGCGACCTAAAAAGGCTACGCCTCCGTCAGGACGTAAAATGCGAAACATCTCCGCTGCCGTACCGGGACATGTGCCGCCAGCTATCATGGTATCGGAAACTATCAGGTTGGCCGCATAATCGCGAGAGTTGAGACTTGATAGCGTTGCCTGCAATACCGATACACGGGCACCATAGATGCCGGCCTGATCCAACTTGTTTCTGGCGGTAGCGACTTTAGCAGCGTTTTCTTCAAATCCGAGTACTTTCAATTGGCTTCGTTTGGCAATTTCGTATGCCAGTTGCCCTTCACCGCAACCATACACAATGCAGACCCCACGTTTGATCCCGGTGCTGTCCAGGATGTGCTGGGCGGCTGTGCCATAGCCCAACGGGTCGGTTGTGTATGGTGAAGCGACAGCCGGGATGGTACCTAACTCAAAATCAAATGCCGAATAAAACTGAAAGGTCTCGCCGGTATCGCTGCCTGCGACAACGCGATAACTGTACGAACTCTGAGCCCGGATGGGAATTGTCAATTCATGATCGGTCTTGGGAGTTAAGTCCTGCGCCAGTTCGCTGAGGCTGCCATCGACACCGTATTGCAGCACCGATGTTTCCGCGGCGGATGTCTTCCATGAAACGGTAACTTCGCCTTGCCGGCTGAAATGGACATAGGGTCCTATTGTAACTTCAGAGGCATTGCATAAACAGACTAGAAAACATACGGTAAGTACACCGGTCAAAATTTCCATTCGTTTTATATTGTTCATTCGATGTTTTCCTTAAAACCAACTATTTTTCAAAACAGCGACATAACTTTTCAAGCTATGCGTTGTCAAAAATTCTCAAACCTATGGCTATGGGAACAACCATTTTTCGGCAAGTATCGCAAAGTCAAGTAAATTTACGTAGCAGTCTTTGTTTATATCCGAATCCAGATAACCCCAGCTGCCGCAGCCTAAATCGTTATCATATACCGCAACCGATACCGACTTTACAGGTATATCGTCATAATCACTGTCAACGCTTTGAGAAGTATGCGTTATCGTGGTTGTATGCGGGTCATCATCCGGCTCATAGACAGCATCGTCATCGGCGGCGACAGTTATTGTTTGTGGACTATCCCAATCGCCGCCCGGGTCGGCTGTAAAGGTCAGTACTCTCGCAACTCCAGGTCCCGATCCAATGTCGATCTGGCTGTCACCTGGAGTAACGGTAATCAGCACATCGCTGGCAGGTGAACTGTAAAGAACTATATCATAGCTGTCAGTGTCACCACCTTCATCAACTTCGGTACTGTCAAGGGTTTCAGTTATCATAACAGCCGGGACGCTGCCTATGGGACTGTTGTTGTATAAATATGTGATCTCAGCTTGATCCAGTGCCCGGTCCCAAACGACCACCTCGTCGATAATACCATCAAACCAGTAATCCTCATCGTCGTCGTTGTATCTTCCGATCTCAAACGTCGAAGTTGGGCTGTAATCGATAGGTGTGTTTTCGCCAACGCTTGACACCAGCGCACCATTAACATAAAGCCTGGTTGTAGAACCATCGTTGGTGAACATCACATGATACCATGCCCCGGTAGAGTAAGCGCCGCCATTGAAATAGCTTATAACGCCGTCACTGCCGCAGACGCCTGCTCCGAAGCTGGAATTACGGGTCATAAGAATATAGCCCGACTCGGTACTGCTGGTATCATGGATATTGGCTGCTATACCCGCGTAGTTTCCAAAACTGTCCGGCTTGACCCATGCCGAAACGGTAAGAGCCTCACTCGGTCGTAAATCACCGCTGGTGCCGCAATTGACGTAAGTGGAACTCCCGTTAAAATCCAATCCATTGCCGAATTTGCCGGTGGTCCAGGCAGCCCCGTTGATCGAACCGTCATTGCCATTGACCGATATATCAGCCGCCGTTGAGCCGGAACCTTTGTCCATCGGCCAGTAACCGATCAAACCATTGGTAATAGTAGAACTGCTCGTGTCGGCATCGGTTGTCGCAGGTTCCGTAGCGGAATAGCCAGTCTCATTTTGGGCGGTACTGAAATCACGCGCCTTGACACGATAAGTATACTGGGTTTCGGGGGTAAGTCCGGTATCTTCATAAATGGGGCTGGACTGCCAGCTGCTATTATTACCGCCTCCGGCGGTACATTGGAAATAATACTGCACTCCACTTGGATCGGTGGCAGTAGTAGCTGTCATCGTAATTGAGTAGCTGGACGAAGCGGCCGGCGCCGAGGACCATGCCATTGGATCGGGATCCGGTGGAGTACTGTCGTCTGGCACGCCCGAGGTGTCAAGTGTAATGTCATCGATATAGGCATCACCATCACCCCAAAACATTATGGTAATATTCTTGCCCGCATCGGTTGCAGTGGCGGTATAGTTTAAATTATACGGATACCAGTCGTGAGTTCCGCCCGATGACATGGGTATATCCAGAGCTCCAGATGCAGCTATGTCACCTACATCATCCTGAAAATAGATGAATACGCGCTGGCCGGAGTCGTCCTGGCCTGTCGTTGCCCATACGGAAAGCGCATATGTAACGCCTTCAATATAGGTGTCAGACAGTGTCTGATATACGTATGTGCCATTCATGTCAACATAGGCAAGGCCGTCATGACCGACTTGTGGATACCCATAGCCTTGGACATAATTGTCCCCTATCCAGGCACCGGATGCGTTGCCGGTCGAACAGTCCCAGGGGCTTGTCACAACATTGACATAGGCCCACCAGCCGCTGGGCGCCAGTCCCTCAAAGCTGGCATCCGGGACGACGATAGCTGTTGCGCTGCTGGTGACCATAAACGAACATACAACCAGCAAAATAAATTTCTTTTTCGTCTCAATCATTTTTGTAGAACATACTTTATTAATAAGAGCAACCCCATACGTGGTGTCTTACAAAAAAACAGCGAAAGGCCCAGGCAAGCCCCAAGCCTTTCGCTGACATCATAACATAAAAACCTGCTACAGACAATCCGGAATTATATTACAGCTCATCCATTGAGCCATAAGTTCAGCAAGGTCACCCAAGCCCACAAAACAGTTCTCATCGAAATCATACAACAAGGGTTTATCAGGATCAGGGACGCAAACCACTTCACCCGGTTTGCCCTCGACAAATAACGTAGCCATCGCGTATAGATCCAATGCGTAATTGTATATGCGAACATCATCGATGCCGCCGTCAAAGAATCTTACGTCGCCAGGATCTTGGTTGTCGTGGCCGATTTGCGTTTCACCGGCAACGTCAAATGCCTCTGGGGCATGGGCAACGGTGTTCGTGGCAAAGGCGCCATTAACAGCAAGCGTTGCCTTGTCAGCCTCAACGGCCATGGCCACAAATGTCCACTCGCCAACAGTAACATAAAGGCCGGATGACCAACCCCAGTTATTACCGTTCCAATGATATCTCAACTCGGTACCGATAAGCGAGATTCCGTTAGCGATACCAGTGGCACGGTTAAAGACAATACCGTCCCAATCATTGGCAGCGGTGTCGGCTTTTACCCATGCGGTGATTGTCATGGTGTTGGAGTTGAGATTCAAAGCTGGCAGATAAACATATTCGTCGAAACCATCAAATTCAAGGGCCCCACCAATCTGACCCGCATACGTGCCGAATTTGAATGCTCCCCCACCACTATTCTCAAGCGTGCCATCGGCGGTTCCGACAGAATCTGCTGCGGTAGTAGAACGCACCGCATCATCCATCATCCAGTGACCTATAAGCCTCTTAATAACCAGGCTGGCCGTTCTCGAATCTGTTGTTTTAGAATTGAAAGTGATTGTGACAGTACAGTAATACCCGGCCTCGTCAGCAAGTTGCGCATTGTTGATTGTCAGGGTGGGGCTATCGGTTCCAATCGGCGAACCATCCTTATACCACTGGTATGTCATACCCGTGCTATCACCTGTAAACGGGTTGGTAGCACTGACAGTGAAGTCAACGTTTTCACCTGCATCAACTGATGCATCTGCAGGTGTTGCAGCATCGATAGACGGTTTCCCAAGCACTGCCTCGAACGCCCAGACCTTACCTGTGTAAATAATGTCCACCGGTTCATTCGGCTCTACTTCATCGATACGCCAGAGATATTTGCCATCGCGATCCAACCAATCACCGCCAGGCGTAGGCGGGTATTGCCCCGTAGCGCCTGATGCCGCAATTGGTGGGCCAACCTGATAAAGATTAGCATCACTCACAGTACCATCGTTCATATACAACACATGGGCCGTGATCGCTGTAATCAACAGTCCACTATTCGGATCGACAGCCGTATTCCATGACAGAGTTTTATCCAGCAGGACATCCGTATCCCCGTCACCCGGGTTGGGACCAAAGGCCTTGGGAGCACCTAATTCAAGCGCAATATCGTCGAGATAGGTATCGCCATCACCCCAAAACCAAAAGACAATATTCTTGCCCGCATCGGCTGCAGTGGCGGTATAGCTTAAACTATACGGATACCAGTCGTGAGTTCCGCCCGATGACATGGGTATATCCAGAGCTCCGGATACAGCCAGGTCACTTGCATCATCGCTTATATAGAGGTATACGCGCTGGCCGGAGTCGTCCTGGCCTGTCGTTGCCCATACGGAAAGCGTATATTCTGTGCCTTCAACATAGACGTTAGGCAGTGTCTGAGTTATGTAATAGCCATTCATGTCAACATAAGCGGTGCCGTCATGACCGACTTGCGGATACCCAGAGGCAACTCCAGTTAGATAATCGTCCCCTATCCAGGTACCGGATGAGTCGCCGCTCGAACAGTACCAGGGGCTTATCACATCGTTGAGATAGGCCCACGAGTCGGGGGGCAAAAATCCCTCAAAGCTGGCATCCGGGACGACTATAGCTGTTGCACTGGCGGACATCGCCAAAACAATAAGCATAATACAAAACTTTTTCATAACACTAAACCTCCGAGAAAAACTACGGCGACTAGTTGGAATACAAATATTGTTGTTCATTTTAGTAAACCTCCATATCGAGTTAAATTTATTATTCATCATACACCACCTGACGGGCAGTTTTCGACGGGAACAATATTACATTCAAACCAACTTGCTGCCATTCCCTGAAAATCCCATAGATTGATTATACAGTCAGGTTCGCCATCCGGGCCGGTAATATCCAGTGGCGGAGGATCAAGGCAAACCGTCCCGCCGCTGAGAGTGACGTATTCCTGTGCGATAGCGAGCGCATCAAGGGCATAATTGTATACCTTGACATCATCGATATCACCTTCATAGGGGAACCAGTAGTCGCCAACAGGATCGTCATAAAGACCTATCTTAAAACTGTTGACATGGTCGTAGTCTATGTTGCCAGAGGTCGTCTGGGAATCCTTCGCTTCGCCATTAACGTACAGAATTGACGTCGTACCATCATATGTAAGGGCAACATGGACCCAGTCAACGTTCGGAAAGGCCGGCACATCATCAGTCCAGAGATAACTTCCATCGCCGCTTTCACCGGTAATCCACGCTCCAATTTCGCCGCCTTCCTCGGTAATTATCGAATAACCGGACTCATAGGATCCGGTGTCGGCCGCAAAGCCGGCAATCTGACCGTAGTAGCTGGTGGCGTCCGTCTTGATCCATGCCGATACAGTAACCTGCATTGTGGGTTTTAATGAGTTGGGGTCACCGCAATCGACATAGTCGGTTTCGACACTCCACTGCTCACCAACCCCATCAAAACTAAGGGCGCCGCCATCAATACCGGTTATCCATGCTGGTGAAGCGGCACCATGGACGGTGCCTGTATTTGAATTGCCGGAACTGTCAGCAGCCGTAGTACCGGCAGCATCATCCAATTTCCAGTGGGCCAGCAATCTCCTTATGCCCAAATCGGCCGATCGCGAAGAGTCTGTTTTTGAATTGAAACCGATGGTGACAATACAGTAATACTTGCCCTCGTCAGCATATTGCGCATTGTTGATTGTCAGGGTGGGGCTATCGGTTCCAATCGCAACCCCATTCGGCTCGCTTTCCTTATACCACTGATAAGACAGATCGCAGGGGTCATTTGTAAACGGGTTGATTGCACTGACAGTGAAGATTGCGGTTCCGTTCAGTTCAACCATGGCACTGGCAGGTGTTGCAGGATCGATATTCGGGATTGAACGCGCTGCCTCGAACTTCCAGACTCTACCTGTGTAAATAATGTCCACCGGAGAATTCGGCTCTACTTCATCGACACGCCAGAGATATATGCCATCGCGTTTCAACCATTCACCGCCAGGCGTAGGCGGGTATTGCCCCGTTGCGCCTGATGCCGCAATTGGCGGCCCAATCTGATACATATTAGGATCACTATTAGGATCATCAGGATCATCACCATGGGTCATATACAACACATGAGTCGTGATCCCTGTATTCACCATTCCGCTATTCGGATCGAGACCCGTATTCCATGACAGAGTCTCATCCAGCAGAACGTGCTTTTCCCCGTCACCCGGGTCGGGTCCCCAGGCCGCTGATGGGAAGATAAGAATTCTGCCCGCGCCGCCGTTGTACAACTGGCTAATTTCATACGGTAGCAAAGCGCGATCCCAGACGGCTACTTCGTCGATAAGGCCCTCATAGGGCAGCCACCAGCCGCCGGCCGCATATACTCCCATTTTGAAAGTAGTCACAACATCGTAATCGATTTCTCCATTCTCGGAGGTCATGGGGAGTCCCCCAAGCCCGTTGACATATAATACAGCGCTGTTCGCATCCGCATCATAAGTAAGGGCTATATGGTGCCAACTGCCCGCGGTTGGGGGCGGAGAGAGGGACCAGTAGGTTCCCAAGCTATCATCATCAGTGCCAAGCCAGGCGGAGATACTTTCGCTGCTGCCGGCGATGTAGTAGTCATCAACTATCAGCGAATAACCCGCCTCATCAGAGCTTTCATCATGGGCTATCCCGGCCACCTGGCCGTAGTAGCCATAAGCATTAAATTTGACCCAGGCCGAAAGGGTTACGGCTGATGTCGGTTTCAAAGAAGCATCTCCGCCGCAATCCACATAGGAAGAGAGCCCGTCGAAGTCCAGGGCGGTGCCGAACTTGCCGGCAACCCATGCAGGAATCGCTCCGCCGCCCTGCCCTGCCAGTAGCGTGCCGTCATTACTGCCGACAGCATCCCCCGCAGTAGTGCCGCCGCCCTCATCGAGCGGCCAGTACGAAATCAGGCCGTCCAGGAGCCCCGCCTGTGAACTTTGAGGCAGTACTAATATACACAAGACTACACTTAATGCTATTACTCGAAATAATAATTTACTCATCTTAATATCCTCCAAAAAAAGTTATCTAAATTCCTTATAAAACACATCAAATCCATCAACTTCTCAGGCATCATCTGTTCCTCCAAAAATAAACACTATTTTAGTTAATTTTCAGTACATTTTAAAGTTCTTCCACTTATTGTATGTCCTTTGTCAGTGTGATACGGACAGTGCTGGCTGTCTGCAAAAGCAGGGCCGACCCAGCCGAAGATTCCTCCAAAACGTGTTGCCCAGTGATTCTCTTCATAAATCCACTACATCACCAACTCCTTGCGTTACGTTAAGTATTCAGTATAAAGTGTTACCTATCAATTGTCAAGAGAAAACCCCTATAGAAACCATTTTTTTTGTGTGTAGAGGGGGAGGTATAGGTAAAAATACTTGGCAGACAAGCAATTACAGCAATTCAGACCAACCGGACGGGGAAGTCTCTGTTGATTAAGCATATCGATGATACAAAAAAATCGCATTGCCATAACAGTGTTCTCCATTATAATCGCAGTTTTCTCCATTATGAAAACATATGTATTCTACAAAAGCGTAGCGATTTAGTAGCGATTTTCAAATAAAAATAATTCGCTACGGCCGGTTTTCGGTACTCTGGCATTCATATTGGGACGTTATTCACGATAGGTTTTGCGTTGTTTGTAAAGGTCAAGGTGTGTTTGTATCTCGTCTGCTACCGAGTCGTGTCCTTTTTCCCGGGAAATTTCTATCGCCAGAGCCGCGGTTTCAACCGCAGCTTTGAACTGCCCGTTAGCGGCCTGGGCGGCGGCAAGTGTGTCCAAATGAGTGGGGTCATTGAAATCGGTGAGTTTAGAGGCCTTTTGGGCTAATTGAACCGCTCGCTGAGGGTCGCGATATTTTGGCCGGCTGTTTGTCGCTAATATCCAGGCAAGGCTGTTGAGGGTCTGTATATGGTCGGGTTTAAGTTTCAGTACCCGGTCCCAATGGCTGATGGTCTTTTCGAATCTGTTCTGTCGGTGATAGAGTAAGCCGAGGTTGTAATGAAGCCGGTAATTGCCCGGTGTTATCCGCAGTAATTCTTTAAACTGCTCGACGGCCTGGGGAATTCTGCCGTGTTTGGCTAATTGTTCGGCCATTAGATTACGCAACTGAAGGTGAACCGTGGACTGCGGAGCGGTCAGGTTCAGCGCAGTATTCCAGTGGCGCAAGGCCTCATCGAAATTGTTTTGCTGAGCAAAGGCCTTGCCGATATTGATGTGCACGCCCGGATCATCTGGTTTTAACCGCAGAGCCTGTTTATAGTGGTTGACGGCCTCATCGAGTTTATTTTGCAAAGCAAGGGCGACAGCTATGTTCGCGTGAGCGTCCGGGTCGTCGGGACGCAGACGCAAAAGGTGGTCGAACTGTTTAATTGCCTCGTCGTATTTGCCAAGCTGGTTTAAAGAAAGAGCGAGATTTCCATACAGCATATAGTCATCGGGCGTAAGCTGTATTGCCTTGCGAAAATGTTCGGTGGCTTGTTCGTGCCTGTTCATACGGGCAAGTGCAAGGCCCAGACGGTACTGCCCCTTAGCGTCATCCGGATTTGACTGCACATACTTAGTGAATTTTTCAGCGGCCTCGGCAATTTGTCCCTGTTCAAAGGCGGCATAGCCCCACAGGTAATACGGCGCAGTGAGGTCTTTATACTTAGCCAACATTTGTGCGCAGATTTTTTGGGCCTGGTCGAATTTTTTGTTTTCCAGGGATACAGTGTACTGCCGGGACATTCGGTGGTAATCGATAAGCTCTTTGGGGTCGTCTTTTTCCGGGTCAATCTCAGCGGTGTCATCGAGCTTGCCGGTTACGTAGCCCAAAGATTCAAGCCTTGCTGTGCTTTGGGCGTTCAGGTCAAGTATGTTGTCGGAGTGGTCGCTGCTTTGTGTGGCGAGAATATGCTTTAGTCGTTTTTGAAGATTTTCGGCCTGGTCGGGCTGGTCGGCGATGAGATTATTTGTCTCGTCCGGGTCGGTCTGGAGATTGTATAGCTCAGGTTTGGTTGTCCAGATGTATTTCCATGGCCGGCTTGTGAGACCGTACAGCGGATTGCAACCGTATTTCGTCGGATAAAGCGATTCGCAGTAGTAGTGTGTTTCTTTTGTCGTCGCCGGGTCGCTATTGTTCTCAAGCAAGGGGCCGATGTCTCTGCCTTGTATGTTAGGCGGCGCGTCAATATCCAGCAACTCCAGCAGGGTAGGCATGAGGTCAATCAGGCCGACCTGGGAGTTGATTTTGCGCATCTTTCGGCTGTGTGGGGGTTTGATAATCAGCGGGACTTTGATGGTGCTCTGGTAGATAAAAAAGCTGTGTTCATTTTCGCCGTGCCGGCCGAGGCCTTCGCCATGATCGCCGAGTATGATGATAAAGCTGGAGTCGTAGATGTTCAGAGCTTTGAGTTTGTCGATGACCCGGCCGATGCAGTTGTCGGCGTATGCAATCTCGCCTGCATAGGGGCTGTCCTTAAAGCGGGAGGCGAAAGGTTCGGGGGGGCGATAGTCGCTGTGCGGGTCGAAGTAATGCAGAAAGAGAAAGAACCGTTCATTGCGGTTTTGCTCCAGCCAGGTGTTGGCCAATCTGCTTACCTCCTGGCCGCAACGTTCGCTGATTTGCAGGAACATGTGTTCATCTTCGAAACGGTCATTATAGTAATCAAAACCCTGGGCGAGGCCGAATTGCGAATCGAGAACGAATGCGCTGATAATAGCCGCCGTCTTAAAACCGTTTTTTGCCAATATTTCGGCCAACGTCAATTGCGAGTCGCCGAGTTTATATTCCATATTGTCCCGAACGCCGTGGTATGGCGGAATTGTGCCGGTCATAATACTGCTGTGGGCCGGCAGAGTCAAAGGCACCGGAGAGACGACATCTTCAAAAAGTACGCCTTGTGCGGCAACGGCGTCGATATTGGGGGTAGTCTGGCGGGCATAACCATAACAGCTCAGATGATCGGCCCGGCAGGTGTCGATACTGATAAGAACGACGTGGCGGATTTTTCGACCACCGTCTGCGCCGATGCGCACAAACCATATCGTACCGGCAACAATTAATGTTAAAGCCACAACGGCCAACAGAAATTTTGCTTTTGTAAATGCCGACAACATTATTATTCCACCTTTCACTTCAACTTCCACTCTGCTCGAAAATCAGACTATGCCAATAATCGGTGTATTGTAGCAACATATCCGAATCAGGCAACAACGGGTAGTCTTTTCCCGATAAAAATATTCCAGGTTGACAGTACAATGCCAACTCGGTATGTTTGTCAGCATGAGTAATATTATGAAATCAAAACGTCTTATTATAATTTTGGCACTGGCTGTTACAGGGATCGTTATCGTGGCCGTTTTCCAACTAAATAACAGGCCCCTTTCCGCCGCCCCGGACAACATCTTTCTCATAAGCATTGATACCATCCGTGCCGACCGGCTTAGCTGTTACGGCTATGGACTCAAAACAACGCCTGCGATCGACGCCTTTGCCAGTAATGCGGTACTATTTGAAAATTGCTTTTCGAATATCCCCTTGACGCTTCCGGCTCACTCGAGCATGCTGACAGGGCTTATTCCACCAGCACACGGTGTCCAGGACAACATGGGGATGTCGCTTTCGGATTCAATATTGACGCTTCCGGAAATACTGCAGGGCGAAGGTTACAGCACCTACGGCATTATCAGCGCAGAAGTGCTGAAGAAGTATTACGGGCTTAACCAGGGATTCGATGTTTATGACGACACGTTTGACGAAGTAGACAAGGTTCAAATGGTTGCCCAGCGGGCCGGAGACGAAACGACTGACCATGCGATAAAATGGCTCGATGAAAACAGGGACAAAAAGAAATTCATGTTCATTCATTACTTTGACCCTCATTCGGATTATCTTCCGCCTGCTCCGTATGACAAGCTATTCAAAGGGCCTTATGACGGGGAGATAGCGTTTGTGGATCATTGCATAGGCAGATTTCTCGACAAGCTCAAATCAATGGGGCAATACGACGATTCTCTAATCATCGTTACCGGCGACCATGCCGAGATGTTGGGCGAACATGGCGAACCGGAGCATGGGTTTTTCATCTATCAGAATGTTTTGCGTGTGCCGCTGATCATCAAACCTGCCGGGCATGTAGAGCAGATCCGCATCGCAGACAATACGACGCTGACTGATATTACGCCGACGATCCTTACGCAGGGTGGGTATAAGATACCTAAGCACTTAGATGGAATCGATCTGTCGGGTTATTTTGCTGATAAAGATCACCGTGTCACCAAACGCTTTCTTTTCAACGAGTGCCTGACGTCGACAAAATATAATGGTAACAGCCTGCTGGGTGTGATCAACGACCAATGGCATTACATACAGACGACTCGGCCGGAACTGTATGACCGCGTAAAGGACCCGCTGGAATTGAACAATCTTATCTATAAGGAACCCAAGCGGGCAGCGTATCTGAAAAAGCAGCTTGCCGATATTCTCGATGCATGTGTCTTGGCGGCCCGCGAACCGGACAGCGGCTTCAATTACGAATCGAGGCAGGCCCTTAGCAGCCTGGGGTATGTTGGAGGCAGCGTAGATATCGATACCGCGTTTGACCAGAAAAAACAGGATCCAAAAGATCTGGTGAAAATTCATTTTAAGGTTATGCATGCGATGGTTCTGGCACACGATAAGGATTACGATGGCGCGATCGCATTGTGCCGGGAAATAACAGCCGAACGTCCCGATATTGCTCCGGTTTACGAAGTACTCGCCGATGTCTATCTTAAACAGGAAGACTATGACAAGGCTATCGAAGTTGCAAAAAAGAAACTCGCCCTGGTTCCCGGTGATATTGCAGGTATAAAACGCCTCGCCGAAACATATAACCTTGCAGGCAGGTATCCCGAGGCCGCCGATCAGATCAATATTATCCTTGAAAAGAATCCCGAAGATATACTGGCGCATGACAAACTTGCAAGCACCTATATGAAGCTTAAGCAATACGACAAAGCGATCGAGACCATCAAGAAGAAACTGGCTTTGATTGACGACGATGCTCAAACGTATGCTCGACTTGCAAAGAGTTACTATCGTCTAAATGATAATACCAGTGCCATAGCGAACTATCTAAAAGCGTTGGAACTGGATCCGGAGTTGGTCGCTGGCCGTATTGGTATCGGCGATGCCTATAAAAAAGCAGGCAAACTGAAACTGGCTGTCGAGCATTATGATATTGCCCTTAAAAAGAACCCTGATCTGTTCAACGTGCATAATACCGTTGGCTGGATCCGGGCAACAAATAAGGACCCTGAGTTGTACGATCCCAAATCGGCCCTTGCCCATGCGCAAAAAGCGATCGAGCTCTCAAAAGATGACGATTCACTCGGACACCAGTTTTATTCCTATTTTCTGGATACGTTGGCAGCGGCCCAAAGCGCAAACGGTGACTTCGAAGCAGCCGTCAAATCAGCTGTCCTTGCAGTAAAAATGTCCCGGGAAAAAGGACACGACTCGGTAGCAGACGAGATACAAACACACCTTGACCTTTATAAACAACACAAAACCTATCGTGAGTAATATCTATGAGAGCAAAACATCTTATTATAATTTCAGCCCTGATTATTACAGCTGTCATCATCATGGCCGTTTCCCAGCTAAATAACGGTCGCCTCTCCGCCACCGCCGACACACGGATTATTTATTATAATGCATTTGAGGTCCAGGCGAAATTTGAAATCTTCTTATAAAATTAAATTTGCGGCATTAGCTGTATTTCTGGTTCTACAGTGTTGGGGCAAGGTCTCTTCTGCTTCGGTAGAAATTCCTGCAGATGACAGCAAGCAATCGGATACGTTTATTTTCTCACGTTTGATCGGTCCCAAAGACTGTCCGGGCGCATCAGGTTTTGCCGATCCCTATGTTTTCCGCCAGGATGGCGAGTGGTTTATTACATCAACATATAATGCGAGACGGCCAATGTATATGTTTAGCACTACGGATTTCAAAAACCTTAAACGTTATACAATGAACCTCGATTTAAACCAAAGCTATCTGCGAAGCCATTTTAGTGATCCTGGTTTAGTTGCTCGTGATATATGGGGTTTTGTTCCCTATAAGCACGATGATGGCAGTTGGCATGCTTATGGAAGTATTCACATCGGCGGCTATAAAACATTTGTATGCCATTTCAGCCCCAACGTTAGCAGGTCGTGGCCGGTAACCGATTGGCTATTGGATAAGGTTATGGTTGGCAGCAAGTCAAAGACAACTTACGAGTCAAAAGTTTATTCTGATACCAGCGGTCTTTACCTTATTTATGTCGCTACGCTTGCCGACGGTAACAATCACATTATGGCTCAACGGCTTCTTGGCCCTGAAAATATAGACAGTTCGTTTAAAGCAAGGGTTATACTAAGCCCCGATGGCCTTCGTTCAGAGGACCGTAATCAGCCGGGCAGTATGCAGCTCGTTGAAGGACCCAATATCTCACATGTGGTCACACCAAACGGGTCGAAGTATGTGATGTTTTATGCTGTTGGAGATTTTGCTCGTAAAAATTACAAGCTTGCAGTTGCCTATTCCGATCTTCTTATCCCGCCTGATGGCAAGCAGTATCAAAAACCAAAGGCCCACGACAACTCCAATCTATGGTTGAATCCTTCGCCAAAGAATGAAGTAGTCTACACGCTCCAGACCCAGGTTTCCGGTTGGTTTAATTATGCAAAAAAAATAAAGGGCCCCGGCTTGGGAAACCTTGTCAAATACCAGGGCAACTACTATACTGTCTTCCATGCCCATAATGTAGGTAAAGGCAGAGGCCGCTGGGTTTGGATATGCCCGGTGACAATTGACTTTACCATGAGCATGGATTCGTGGCTGGTTCCGCAGTTGCCCTAAAGTAAAAATTAGAGAATATTAGCAGATGTTTGGAAAGGAATAGTTATGTTTAAAACGAGGATTACGCGGGGTATTTTGTTGGTCATGGTACTACTATTTGCAACGGGTTGTTCGATGGAAAACAAGTCTCAAACTAATGTTGCAGTTATGTGGTCGCAGGAAAAAGCATGGGACTGGTACAATGACCAGCCATGGCTGGTAGGATGTAATTATCTCCCTTCAACAGCCTGCAATCAGCTTGAGATGTGGCAGTCCGATACGTTTGATCCGGAGACGATCGATAGAGAGCTCAAATGGGCCTCCGAGATTGGATTTAATGTTGTCCGCGTTTTCCTGCACGATATGATGTGGGAGCAGGATTCCAGGGGATTTGTAAAACGTATCGACAAGTTCCTTGCAATTGCAAACAAGCATAATATAAAAGTTATGCCCGTATTATTCGACAGCTGTTGGAATCCTCTACCAAAGCTTGGCAAGCAACCAGAGCCAAAACCGCATGTCCATAATCCATCATGGGTACAATCGCCGCACAGAGATACGCTGACTGACCCCGCTAGTTGGGGCAAACTAAAGGACTATGTCCAGGGAGTAGTAAAGAGATATAAAAATGACGATCGCGTGTTGATATGGGATGTTTACAACGAGCCCGGCAATCCAAATGTTCCGGCTTACTCAAAAGTTGAGACACCGAAGAAAGGCGAGCTTTCACTACAGCTTATGAAAGAAGCCTTTGTGTGGGTACGGGCAGTGAATCCTAAACAGCCGCTAATGGCCAGTGTATGGACGGGTGACTGGACAAAGGGTGCAGATATTCCTGCTCTTAATAAGTTTGCCCTTGAAAACTCCGATATTGTACAGTTTCACGTTTACCACGGGCCGGAAATCACACGCCAGTGGATCAAGACATTGCAGGAGTACGGCAGACCGATTGTGTGCGGTGAATATATGGCACGAACAGTAGGGAGCACCTTTGAAAGCATTCTCCCGATTTTCAAAGAGCATCGTATTGCCGCGATAAACTGGGGCTTTATTGCAGGCAGAAGTCAGACAAACTACCCATGGGAATCATGGACGAAGGAATTTACCGCAGAGCCCCAGGTGTGGTTTCATGATGTCCTCAGAGCGGATGGCACACCATTCAGTACCGATGAAGTCGCGTATATTAAGAATATCACCAAGTAACATTTGAAAAGGATTTGAGAATGAGAAAAGTTATCTTTGTATTACTAATAAGTACTCCTGTTTTGTTTTGTGGTTGCCAGGCAAACAAGTTAGGATGGGATCGGGTTGACATGAGCAATGACTTGATTAATTTGCAAATCGTTCCGGAAATTGGTGGAAGAGTCCTGCAGTACAACCTTGGGAACTATGGTTTCTTTCTGGTAAACGAGGATCTGTATGGCAAAAAATCTCCTGCCTCAGGTGTTGGTCCGGATGATGCGTGGCTTAATTACGGCGGTGATAAACTCTGGCTCGCGCCTCAAGGCTGGGATAATGATCAGCAGTGGCCCGGCCCGCCGGACCCGGTACTCGACGGCCAGCCGTATGCAATGGAAACCCTCGGTCCCAAAGAAATTAGATTGACCAGCCGAGAAGACCAACGAAGCGGAGTACAGTTATCAAGAGTTATAAAAATGTACGAGGGCACCACTCGTGTCGACATTGCTGCGACTATGAAGAATATTGATACCAAACCACGTAGATGGGGCATATGGGGCCACACACAGTTCAATGCAGGCAATAGGCATGGAAAAGGCTACAATGAAAATTACTGGGCATACTGCCCGCTAAACGAAAACAGCATATTCCCGAAAGGCTATGGGGTTCAGTATGGATTGGTCAACAATATGTCCTATAAGCCCGATTATGATAACGGAATGATGAAAGTTCATTATCAGCGGCGTGTCGGCAAAATCGGAATTGACAGCCCAGCCGGGTGGGTCGCTACTGTCGATGCGACCGATGGTTATGTTTTTGTCCATCGTTTTGAGTATGAGCCGGACAAGACTTATCCCGATAACTCATCGGTAGAAATCTGGATGAACGGCATTGGAGAATTTGTTGCCTGGGGCAAGGTCAACCCAATGCCTGAAAATATCAAGGACAACCCATATAATTTTGAAAGTGAGGTCATCAGTCCTTACGCCAGACTGGAACCGGGTCAGGAATACACCTACCACTACCAGTGGTATACTGCCAGGATACCTTCAGGTTTAGGCATTGTTGATTGCAGTGATGTGGGTGTAGTATGCGAAAACCTGACCGCAGTGCGTAATGGAAAATCGCTCAATATTACAGGCAAGTTCGGAGTGTTCTACGAAGGCAGCCTGGTGCTGCATTATCTCGATGCCGCAGGAAAAAATATCCACACTGAAACCATTAGCCGGCAGGTCGGTCCATTAAAGGCAAGCGTTTTATCACATACAATACAGGCTATCGAAAACACAGCATCTGTTTCCCTGCATCTTTATGACAAGACAGGCCGGGACCTGGGACAAATGGCAAGGACATCATTGTAGACAGTTAAAATTCTTCCTGCTCTCGTTTTCTTGTGTAGCTCGGGATTTGGTTGAAACAGTATTAGCTTTCAATCATCCCTTTACATCAATGCAAACCAGATCGCCTGCTGCATTGCGGGCAAAGATCCTGCCATTAGCCAATACTGGCACGGTCCAGCACTTGCCTGTCAATATCTGAGCCTGAGCCAACGGTTTTATTCCTGTAGCCGAGGTCTCCGCGATAACAAGTTTACCTTTTTCGCTGAGAATGATCAGTTTGCCGTCAGCTGCCATTAAGCTGCCTTTGCCATAATCTTTGGTTGCCCACTTTTCCTTACCCGTATTAAGATCAAGACATTTTAGCTGGGACATATCGAAGCCATATAAATATCCATCCACCAGTATCGTACTGTTGAAATGGTTTTTTATATTTTTATTTCGCCAAATCTCACTGACATTGTCACCTTGGATCTTTAACAAAGCGCATCCTGCCATTGTGGAAACATACACCTTGTCTTCCATAAATATAGGGTCACCGTTATTCTCATCAGCATAAGTCTCCCAGGGATACTCCCAGAGTTTTGTCCCATCAGCGGTGTTAATACCGTACAAAACTTTTTGGCCAAGGATAGCAACCCCTTTTTGTTCGCCAATTTTAAATTTTACCGCGGTTGCGTAGCCTGGTATGCCTGTTCCGTTTTGCCAAACCGTCTTTCCGGTTTTTTTATTAAGTGCTGCACCGCTTGTTCCCACATTAAATATCAACAGGTTATTAACTACCAGTGGTGAGCTGGCAAGGTCCCATGTTGGCAGTTCGATACCCAGCTCTTCTTTCAGATTTCTTTGCCAGATTACATTACCACTTTTTGTGTCAAGACAAAAAACATGCCCCTTTTTGCTCAGAGTATAAACCCTATTACCTTCAACAGTAGGAGTAGCGCTTGGGCCGCCTTCGTAATTTTTTGGATTCAGTGGGCATGAATATGGATGTCTCCATAATTCTTTGCCGGTCTTTTCGTCAAAACAAAAGACAATGTCCTTATGTTCCTTTTCATCAATATCCTTGATGCCGGTATTGCCCATCGCGTAGACTCTGCCCTTGCTCACCGCAATGGAAGAAAATCCCGTCCCAAGTGAAGCTTTCCATAGTACTTTGGGATCTTCTTTGGACCAGTTAGTACTCCATCCAGTTTCATTGGATATGCCGTTGTGATCAGGCCCACGCCAGTTGGGCCAGTCGCCAGCGATTATGCTCCCTGATATTAGCAAGATGCATATTACAAAAAATCTAAAATCGACACTTTTTCCGATATTTTTAACGTACATTTGGAACTCCATCAATTTTAATAATGATATATTGCAAGATAGTTGTCTTCCTCGAAAACCCAAACCCATTTAATTCCAATAACTTACATAAAATCCACGAATGTTGACCCTGTCTTACGCCATGCGGTAGAGCAAATACCGGTTGGCCAGTGGTTGTAATTGTAAATTGACAATGCAATGATTTACACCTAAGACATATGGGCCTTTGGTGTTTCTTCTGTAACTCTTACATGTCAAAATATACACTTATAAGAATCTTATCAGCGCCCGGACAGCCAGTTTTCGGCAAAGACCAACAAATCATCCAGTAACACATTTCCATCATAAGTAAGGTCGGCTCCTCCACACGTGCAACAATCGGTTTCCAGCCAGTGTGTGGCGAAGAAAGCAAAGTCCGCTAAATTCACATCGCCATCGGGCTTGAAGTCGCAGCCCAGGTTATAATCGGACAAGTTACTCTCTTCAAAGTACATTGATGTGTTTTCGCCTTTTGACAGACCGGCCAGTCCATCTGTTGCCGAGATATCCAAGTATGTAATTCGAATGACGCCATTGAAAAATAACTCGATTTGGAAGTTATTGCCGGTCTCTTGTAATCCCGGTACGTGATACTCTGGTACGTTCTCAAACGTCACTACTGCTCGGTCTGGCAGTTCCTCCCAGCTCACCCGGCCGCCCAAATTGGGACTGAGATCATCAAACAACCCACTTATACGCTTGAACATGAAATGGTTATCCAGGCTTTCGACATATTGTGTATCTCCGATTCCAAATGTAATATAACCGTTGCTGCCCACAAAGAACGAATCGAAACCTTCCCCGTACAACCTGACTACTCCATCGCTCAGGACCGCTCGCTCATAGTCGTCATCTTCCAGTGACAGAACAGTTCCACCGTTTGGATCGACCGGGAATTCAGCAGCCACTTCCCGGCAAACGTTGTAAAAATCACCCATGCAGTTGCGGGTAAAAGTCAAAGTCCGGTTATGTAAGTCATTGTCTTCTGATTCAAACAGTTCGGTGAAGTAATCTATCTCCATCACCCATAGCGTGACCGGATGCATTGAGGCACCATTCGCTGTGTTGCTGAACGTTACGGCAGCGATGTATCCCTCTTCATTCCTCTCTAAAGTTTCGGCATTTTCGTTAATCCAAACATCCACCATGACAGATTCGTTCGGGTCTAATGTTCCACTCTGCGGCGTTACGCTCAGCCAGTCCATATCCACCGCCGCCGTCCAGCCTAACGGTACAGGGTCCTTATTTGTCAGTGTAAAGCTCTGGTACTCAGGGACGAACGGTCCACCTGCGTGCCCGTTAAACTCGAAACCATCCTCAGGCGCCGACTCCAGAGGATTAGGCCTCACTATCATCGTCACTGGTATGCGTGGTACCGGGGTAAGCTCATCATTCGATGTAACTGTAATTTCAGCATAGTAAGTTCCAGGTGTTAAGGTTCCAGGATTGAATGTTACATCAACCTCGTTTGTGTCGCTGGGTACACAAATCCCAACATCCGGTGTAATATCAAGCCAATCGCAACCTTCACTAAATCGAAGCTGTTGTGCCGGGTCTCCAAATACGTTCAATTCGTAATAGCACCAGCGCATGCAACTTTCGTTAATAGCTGAGACATTGTCTTCTTTGCTGTCCTGATTAGCCTTGCCGATCTCCAGCATACCCTCACAAAGAACTGCATCCCAGAACTGCCGGCCATATCGATGACTCGGACCGTCCGTGCTGTTAAATGTTCCCCAGCCATAGCGAGCGTTCATAACTACCGCAAAGGCTCCCTCTTCCATCGAGGTAATAACTTCGGCGAAACAGTTCGTTGTATCAAATCCGCCCGGCATGCATCCCTGTGAGTAAATGAAAAAATAGTCCGTATTCGTCAGCGAAGCTAAGTCGGAAGTGTATAATTTCATCTCGTATGTATAATTTGCGTGTCCTAAATGGTTAAATACGTGAGTCCCGCCGTTCATAAGACTGAGCAAATCACTTTTCGGCCAATTGTTGTCCGCATCGTACAACGGCCAACAACTGCACGGGTCTTCGGGCAGACAACCTACCGTTTCAAATTCGATAAAGCCGGACTGCCCGTGATTCTCAAATCCACAGGTAAAGTAGCCGTCATACTCTCCGCCCAGACGAATTTGCTCCATCGCATCCTTGGCAAATTCCGCCACTCCTCCAAAGCCGAGATACTCACCAACCATTGCAATCCGAGGCAGGTATTCACTTCCGGTTGTATCATAAGTCAGGGTTTTCCTGATAAAGTTTTCCACTTCTGTAGCGTTTTCTACAGCCGCCCTGCCAACATATATCTCGGCATACAAATCAACATCACCGCCGTCGACTCCATCGGTCGGCTCGCCGTACAAGCCATCCGCATCATAATCAAAAGTGCACGAACACGGATCCACACAGCCATAATACATATCAACGGGCATCAAGTCTATATCTCCGGCATATGAATCCACCCAGAACATCCGAGCAGGAACAATTGAGTTCGTACCCCCAAGCAATACATACTCAGTACCCCAGGTCTGATAAGCCTCTATCAGGAAATTACGGATGCGGGTCTGATTATCCGTCCCACCGTCCGGTCGTGTACCATCGTAGTTGGCGTATATCCACTCCGTTGTAACAATGGTAGCGGTCATACCACGAGCGATCTTCACATCCCGCAGTGCCTGGAAATTCCACGGACCGGGCGCACCCTCTAAACCATCATTTGTTATGATTACATACTGGTATGGACCGCCCTCAACCAAAGGACCCGTTCTATCAAGCTTGCCCATGGAATAACCCTCTGATGGGTAGAACTCTAACACGCTTGGATTATCTACTGTGCTGCCCAGTTGTGATTTTAATTTATTTAAAGGCATTACCACATTTGATTTTGCGGCTTGTGACTCTTCCAGGTCAATTTCCAGCCGCAGTTTTGTTGTGTAGGAAATCTCACCTGTATCAGGTGTGTATTGCAAGGGGAAAAGGTTTAGAATGAGCAATTGGTATCCTCGCTTGGACTGAGTGGTTACTATCTCATAATCCATACCAGGCCATGGCGTAGACTGCCCGTAAATTGCCGGATCCTGCTCAGTAAGAGTCTTCGTGCCCTGATAATTCAAAGGATAAGGTTTCTGGGCCGGCCCCAACCGATATGTACCCTCCAACTGATGTGTACCCTCAAGAAAGACCCGCGTTTGGGCCACTCTTTTGCCAAAAGGTATCAGCACCGTTGCTGGACGAACAGGAACAATCGGAGCCCCTGTGCAGAGGTAGTCCCTCAGACCTTCTACGATAACTTGGTCATATTCACTGCCTGTAGTAATAACCGGCTCGCTGAAGTCATACTCAAGAACCATTGTTTCACCTATCATACCTAACTCGGAAACCGCACTTTTCCCCACGGCTGGCTCAGGGGTTGGCGTCTCACGGCTGGAAATATTAAAGTTCAAAACCGCATCTCCGGTATTGCCAATTACCATGGTTTCGGTTAGCGTGCCTCCTTGTGCCATGGTAACATCGAATGAATCAGGTGTTACCCAAATCTTTGGAGCGGTGAACACTTCCAGATTAACATCCCGTGATTGTTCGAACGTTGTGAAGACATCCGTGAATACAATCGCAGAAGGACCGGGGTATTGGCCTTGCGGCAATCCTTCACCTGTTGCGTTTATACTGAGCCATATGTATATCGATTCGCCTGGCTCCAATTCACCGCTTTCGGGCCAAACATCCAGCCAGGATTCATTTGGCTCCACGGTCCACTCAATATTCTCGGTCGTATGAATGTTAGTTAAACGATACCGATACTCGTCGCTGCATGGGACGAACGGACCGCCCGGATGGCCACGAAATTCTATCGCTTCTTCCGGAAAGACTTCAAGATAGTCGGTGATTCCTGTGCCACTCAACAGAACCTCAACCTCAGGTTCATCTTCGTCATTGCTTTGGATAACCACCACGGACTCGTAGTCTCTTTCTCCCGTCGAATCGAAGATTACATCGAAGGTAATTTCACCCAGAGACGGTATTGTAACAGGGAAGGAACTAGGTTCGTTTTCCAGGCGGAAACCACCAGATGATCCTCCTATAATATCTAACAGCGTTACTCTCGACTCCTCGCAATCATAGAGCACTCTTGCAAGTTCGGATTCATCAAAGACAGGTGCCTGATTTTCCTCGTCCCATCCAATAGCATCAGCAGGATTAGGCAAGACAACATCAGCTGGACTCGGCAGACAGCTTGCTATTTGCTTCCGGGTAGCAAGACTCATTGTGCTCCAGCGCTCGACCGTATCAAAGTAGCTGGTTATCCTTCCACTATCTGCATCAAATGCGCGGAAAGCAATACCGCCAGCTATATATGTGTTGTCGATCACTGAGACGGTGTTGAGCAGAGTTGTGCCGTCACTGTCGTAAAGCCGGCCAGTGATGTTTCCGCCGACGCTCCACTCGACATCCAATCGATACCACTTATCATAGGTCCATGCCTGAGGAACGGTAGCAAGTTCGATAAAGCTGCTGTAATTCGAACTCAAGTGAAGGACGAGTGAGTTATTATTCGGGGCGGCAGTGATCGAGTATGTTCCGCCGGCTGAGGCGCCGAAACCACAATACACTCGACCATCCATTGGCGGATTTACCCAAAAGGAAATCGTGTCTCCTTGTGCCATGAGAACAGTCTCGTCATCGCGGTAAATCCAGGAATTATTCGAACCATCACTTTCCAGACCATAGTAGCCATCGTGGGCAGCCGTGTTACTGACAATATGGGTGCCGCCAAATATCGTATATTCCAAGAGGTCCCCGTCTTCAAAATCTTCTATGACACCTGCAGCACCAAGAGATATGTCATTGACAACCAGTTCGTGGTCGGGGTTGGAGTTGGTGATCGTAATGTGTTCGGTCCGCGCCAGACCAATAACGACCTCACCGAAAGGCATGTTCAGGTCATTCGGTTCCGGTATTGAATCAGTCACCTCGATCTCGCCGGGAATCAGCATTATATCTAATGTCACACCCTTAATCTGAAGGGTACCACCGGTAGTATTGGTGAATGCGACTGAGTCGGCATAAGTGCCGGGATCCAGGGTATCGGCAATGGCGTTAAGGGAAACTACCACCGTATTAGAGTCACCCGGGTTCAGTGTTCCGCCGTTGGGATCGATATCTAACCAATCCTGCGTCGAACTTGCTGTCCACTCCAGCGCAGAAACTCCATCGTTGGTTAATGTATAGGTCTTGCTTGGTGGATCGAACGGCCCTCCCTCGTAGCCGGAAGACTCGAAATCTTCTGAAGGACTGATACTAAGGTCGTCTAATTGTATAATACAGATGTCGTCCACAAACCAGTCGTCGAATGCGCCTGATGAGCCGATGCTCCGGATTTTTAGCTTGAAGCCCGCATGCAGGGCGTCCACCGGGAGCATATACGTAACGCATACGTATTCGGTCATATCCGTTCCACCACCCTCGTAACTGTGTATCGGCATCCAGGATGAACCGTTCCAGTATTCAAAGTGAAGCCAATCACCGGTATCGGGATGCTCACCTCCACCCGTCATCTCGTAACAGTATCTCAACTCAACCTGTCCATAGCTCAATCCCGACAAATCAATGACCCGCGACTCGACACTATCACCACCGCTTGGGTCGGCGTTTAGGCGAAGTGAATATGGTTCGGATGGTTCAGCAATACCAACATCGTCGATTGTAGGAACTCCGGTCGCAATCGGCCAGTTCGCCGGGTCAATGGTTGTACTGGGAAAATCGTCGTAAAAAAGCACTCCCGCGGGTATCACATCCAGCATCACTTCCCGGTTCTGTTCAATGCCGCTGGTGATATTTGTGAACGTCACTGTATCATTGTAAGCACCCCCAGGCAGGGCGCTGGCAATGGCGTTAAGGGACACTACCATCGTATTAGGGTCACCCGGGTTCAGTGTTCCGCCGTTGGGATCGTTATCTAACCAATCCTGCGTCGAGCTTGCTGTCCATTCCAACGCTGAAGATCCTATATTGGTTAATGTGTATGTCTTGCTTGGTGGATCGAACGGCCCGCCCTCATCCCCTGAAGAATAAAAGTCTTCTGACGGTGTGATGTGCAGTTCTTCCGTAGAGTCACCGAGCAAAGAGACGTCATCAATATTCCAACCAGGATAGGTTACTGAACCATCTGTTGGTCCCATGGACCAGCGAATATAGACCGTACCCTGGCCATCGGCCACGCTGGAAATATCATAATCGCATTCAATCCAGGCACCATCGCAGAAACTACCGCTAGCATGGTCCCATACCGTGCTCCAGATACTCCCATCATTGCTGACCTCAACAGTTGCGTGGTCGTACGAGGCGGACTCCACTCCCAGCCAGCGCCAAAAATTCAACACCACATTTTCGTGCCTGGAGCAGTCCAATGCTGTTGTAGCCAGATAGTACTCGGGCATACTGTTGGTATAGTCCCCGCTCAAATTGTAGCCGTAAACATTAGTGCCTGTATGGCCTGAAGTAGGATCACCGCAGGACGACCCTCCCCCCAACGGCACACCAAATTCCCAATCTCCCTGGGTGCTCCAGCCTGGATTGGAATCCAATGGAAAAGAAACAATTACGTCACCAACCGAAATCGCAGGGACAATTACCACAAAGACAATAAAGATTGCCAACCAGGTTTTGAGATTTGTTAAATTCTTCATTCTCTTTCCTCTTTCAAAGATTGTTAATATTTGGTTATCAGAAAAGCACATGAGGTTGTCGTAAGCCTCGTATAGTCAGTTGAATAAACGTTCTGTAATGATAAATGTGTTAGGTAATGCTGCAAACCGCCCGATGGTCCCCATCCACTTTCATCCGAATTGTATTGCTTTTGCCAGATCGGTAATACTTCCAAACTCATGGAACTTTTACTAACAGTTCGAACTCAACCATCGGTGAGCTTTAGAGGAAGATTTCTTGACCGGAAAAACCCTTTGTGAGCTACATAACTCATAAAAGGCCAGAAAGACTCTCCTGAGCCTCCTCTTTTTAGTCTAAACCAATAGACTGCCACCAGTCTACCTTCCTACTTCAACATGTCAAGAACTTTTTAAGTAAAAGCCGGGATTATTGATATATTTACCATTGAAACCTATCTTCGTATCACCGGTTTTTGTAATATGCATGTTTAGCGGCGCAAGCCAGGCTAAGATATACAATGGTATATGGGAAATCCCAGATAATATCATTGGCAGGGAGCGTTTGGGCGATCAGGGAGCGATTATTTAAGAATTTCGGGTGGGTAGAATCGCTGTAAGTGCTTGTCCGCTAAGTACTTCCCCCTCCCCCCCCCATCACCACACACACACAACAAAACAGCTTTTTAGAGGGTTTTCTCTTGACAGTTCAAGTTGAATTTGGTAAAATTATTAGCATCGAAAGAACTGAATTATATTATTATTATAAGATTATGATTTAATGTTGAGAAGGGTAGATGTTAAGGGGGTTAGTTGTGTATGGAAAAAAAGGATTTACATTAATCGAGCTGTTAGTTGTGATCGCGATCATCGCGTTGCTGCTTAGCATTCTTTCACCTTCGCTTCGGAAGGCGAAAATGCAGGCGAAAACAATCGTCTGTACGGTTAATTGCAGAAGCCTAAGTACAGCATGGACCGTGTATGCCTTAGATTATAATGGATTGATAGTCTCGTCCAACACAGGTTATTCAGACTATTATAATCATTTGGCGAAGGACCCA